>ENA-OSIY01001895-OSIY01001895.1-marine-metagenome-genome-assembly--contig:-NODE-1895-length-11057-cov-8.714117_pt1 | contig 11057 bp, 11 predicted proteins | sample MGYA00237884_ERZ534233 | MGnify/ENA primary metagenome ERZ534233 (study PRJEB26412, sample SAMN06343840) | marine metagenome | isolation source: estuarine water | place: USA: Columbia River Estuary... | reverse complement strand
TCGGAGATGTGTATAAGAGACAGGTGGATGACTGTTTATCCAACTTGGTTTACTCTCTGCTGCTTCAGCATACTTAACACCAGATTTAGCTGTTTCGTCATAGATGTCTCTTTCTTTCTTAAAAGCTTCTACAATACGCTTAGGAACATTACTGTTTTCAGATAAGAGTCTTAAAGCTGTATCATAACTTACAACACCTTTCGTAACTTTATCAAGAACGTCTGTAACCCCATTATCCACACCTAAAATTGAGACACCCCTAGACTTAACATAGCTTTTCAAAACACCTTCAACAGCTTTAGCTTGTTCATCAAGTTTCTTATTAACTTCCTTCATATCATTGACGACACTAGAACGAGCGTTTAATTGCTGTTCTTCGTTCAGTGCACGATACGCTTCTGTTGTTATGTCTACATACTTACTTTGTTCAACTAACTTCTGTGTTACTTCTGCTGCATTATCTCTCATCCACAAGTAACTAGCTGCAACACCTACAACCGTCAAACCTAAAGTAAATAAGTTTTTCGGAGTAGCTAAAGCCGCAAGCGCACCACCTAATCTAATTGCTGCTATAGCAGCAAGACCAAAAGCACGCTGAACTGCTGTAGCACCTAGCGATGCTACATTTAGACTGTAAGCCGTTTTAAGCGAAATCGCTCCAGCAACAACCATACTAGCTACATATTTTGAAGCAATCACAGTAGCTAAGAGTTGGAAAGCATCAACCACTGTTTGAATAGTATCAGCGTTATCTTTAAACCACTTCTTAACATCAGCACCAAATTGACGAGCACCTTGCGCTGCTGTAAACATACTTTGAGCTAGGTTAGCCATAGACTCACCAAGAGCTTTAGTAATACCAGCGCCTTCGTTAAACTCACCAAAAGCAACTAAGAACCCCGTTTTAAGGGCATTAGCCCCTTGTTCTAAAGTAATACCTAACTTCTTATTTTCTTCGATAAGTTTAGGGTATTCGTTAAGTAAAGCTCTTGAAATAACTTCAGTAGTCAACATACCTGCTGCTGACATCTTTTTCAGTTGATCTGCTGCAATACCAGAACCATCAGCAATTGCTTGAAGGAAGCGTGGAGAAGCTTCAGAGATTGATCTAAACTCATCTCCTGCTAACTTACCTGATGCCATTGCTTGAGCAAACTGAATAGTAGCTGACGCTGCTTCCTGTGCTGTAGCACCACCAATACGAAGTGATTTACCGAAAGCATCTACTACTTGATTAGTTGCTGCTGTATTAGCACCAATACGTTGCATAGCAGGAGCTAACTTAGCATACAGTGCAGCATTTTCTCTTAAACCTACATTGTTCTGAATAGCAGATTTAGCTAAGAAAGTATTTACTTCACCTAGCGTTTGAGCATCTTTAATGTAAAGTTTTAAACGCTGTTGTGTAGATGTATATTCGTCTGCCATTTTAATTGTAGCAGCAATCAAACCAAAGGTTGCAGTCATTACACCATAAATAACTGTAGACAATAAAGCATAAGCAGCGATACCTTTAATCTGAGCTAAGAAATTACTATGACGTACTGTAGCTTCCCCAACAACTGGGTTTAATGCTTGTGTAGCTCTCGTTGTAGCTTTGATAGCATCCTTGTAGTTGTTTAACGTAGTTATATCTGCACCTGACACTTCTAAACGAGCTAATCTTCCTGCATCCGTTTTACCATAACCCTCTTTAATGTATTTCGCTTTAGCTTGTTCAAGAGCAATAGCTTTTTGATTAGACTCGTTTAATTTGTTTCGAGCAGCAGTCTCTCTATTTAACAACTCCATATTCTTGTGATATTCTTTCTGAATAGCAGCATTTCTCTTTTCTCTTGCTTTTTCAGCATCATCTATAACTTTTTGCGCAGCAGCTTTTTGAGCAGCAACCTCTTTAGCTAAGAGTTCCATATTCTTGTGGTATTCTTTTTGTAGAGCAGCATTTCTCTTTTCTCTTGCTTTTTCAGCATCATCTATAGTCTTTTGTTGTTGTGCTTTCTGAGATGCTGTCTGTCTAGCTAAGAGTTCCATATTCTTGTGGTATTCTTTCTGAATAGCAGCATTTCTCTTTTCTATTGCTTTCTCTGCATCTTCTGCTGCTTTTGCTTGATTCCTAGCAAGATTAGCTGCATCTTTTTGAGCTTGTATAATACCTTTATTATTTGCTAAAGATGTCATTAAAGCGTTAACTTGAGAAGTAGTTCCGCCAAGCTGTTTAAAATTAGCGATAGCTGTAGCAGTTGTTCTGTCTAAACCTTTGGCAAGATAGTCACCAATCAACCTTTGCCGTTCTAAAGCTTTAGTAGTTTTATCTACCTCACTAGCTGTACCTTTAGTAGAATCTTTAATCTTCTTTTGACTGTTCTCAAAATCTGAAGCATTCTTTTTACTACCACTACCAATTTTATCAACACGGTTTAGAAGTTTATCAACTTCATTATTAGCGTCTTTTAAACCATTAGCGTTAATCTGAAAACCAATTTTAACTAAATCCATTACTATTCCTCGTGTTTAGTTTTTGCTTCTCATTGCTCTTACTTAGTCTTAGAAGCTTTTTCTTGTTCTTTATTTTGGTGTTCTAGCCACACCCTATCCCACACCCTAATCAGTTCTAGTTCATAAGGTTCAGGTAATACATCTTCTAAGGTGAAGAACGCTAACATTTCTTGGTAACTAATAGCACAAAAACCTCCAAAACCCCCTGACTGCCTTGTTTGATTTAAACGTAAGAAATACGTCCACGCAAATTGAGCAGCACTTGGAAGTAATGGAGGTTCTTCTGTAGCTTCTTGTAATATTTTTTGATGACCACCTATTGAAGCAAGGAAAGGGTTATCCTTAGCTGCTTCAATATGGTCATTTACAGTTGACCCATCAGATGTTTTCTGAGTGTGTTCAATCTGATACTTGCAATACTCAATACAGTCATCAAGAATATTGCTTAGATGAAATTTGCAGCATTGTCACTTTCTTCTAAGACTTGAGCACGAACCCAATCATGTTCTTGCATGATGCGTTTGATGTTCTCAGGAGTTGATTCAACAACTTTACCACCTTCTTCAAGACCTTTCCACGAGATAACACGCATACTTGCTGATTCAACTAATGTTGCTTCTGCTTCATCTAAGTCGATAGGTTGTTCACCTTTTCCTTTACGTTTATTACGCAATTCTTCCATTTGCATTTTGTTGAATAAATCTTTACTGTATTTCTTCATCTTAGGTGATTGATTACCACGTACAGTAATGAAGAAATCTGTTGAAGCACCATCAGGTAACTTCACTTCAAATTCGTAACCAGCTTCAGCTTTTTCTGAAAGGTTGTTTAATTTAATATCAAAAGCCATGTTGTATTTCCTCAAAATAAAATATATAAGTTATTAGTTGAGGGGAATTACACCCCTCTAAGTAACTAGCCGTTGCCTAGCAAACGATACTTCATCCTTACGATGTGACCTCGTTAAACGGTGCTGCTCGGACTCTAGGTATACACCATATCTTTAAAGACCATTGAGTACATGAATGGTCTATCTTCTTTAGTATTAAACAAGAGAAGAATCTTGAATCATAATTGTTGTTGCTTCAAAACCACCATAACCTTGACCTTTAAGAGCTTGGAATGAGTTAGAAGAAACAATACCTTTCTCACCATCGTCTTTAGTATTGGTAGACAGTTTAAGACGTGGAATAGTGAAAGACATAAACTCTGAATTAGGTAAGTTGTTAGCAGTTAAAGCTACAACCAAACTAACCTCTTCTTCTGTATCAAACCAACCAGCTAATGTACCGTCTTGATATAGAGTAGTGAAGTCACCATCTACAATAATACGACCTTCGTAGATTTCAGGTTTAATGTTACTACCAACTACTGCTTCAGAAGTCATGTTACGGTTAATGTTGATGTTAACACCAGTTACAAGACCAACAGGAGCACCGCTTACAAGCAAAGCACCATTCACTGCTGCAAAGATACCATTATTACCTTGAGCGGTAGGTGAAGTGAAGACCTGTGATACGCCACGTTGCTTCAAGTCTTGACCCATAAAACTAAGATCAATAGTTGTCAAACCAGTTGCAGGAAGTGCAATACCTACAGTATTTACTTTATTACCTGTATATACCTCTGATTGACCAATATCTGAATACCATTCTTCAAATGTATATGAATCGTCAGTATGACCAGTTGTAGGTGCATAAGTTGTTTTACCTTGTACTTTATAAGTACCACCAGAAGCTACCGTTTCAGGAGTTAATGTAGCGCTGTTTAATGCAACTACTGTAGCTACTGTTGCAGTTAAAGCAATGATGAGTAAGTTCTTATTGTTGTTGTTTGTAGCAAAACCTGTTAAGCGAATAACATTACCTACACGAACTGTATCATTTAACCAACTGCCTGTTGTACGAGTGATTGTGTATTTACCACCAGCTACTGCAATAGTTGTACTACCCAAAGCTGATGGTGTTGCTGCTGTCCAGTCACGAGCTAAAGCAGAAGCTAAGAAATCTGCATAAGTGCCTGCACTAAGTTCACCAGAAATGTTGCCCTCTACAGAACGAACACCATGTCGGAAATCAACTAATTGGTAATCTGTACGGATTTCTTCTGATTGATATGTTTCTTTAGTTAAGTTGAAAGTAGACGATACTCGACGAAGTGTTTGTGCCCCTGATGCAGAAAGCAATGTACCGAATGTTGTCTCTTTTTTGTAAGATACTATTTTATTAATACCTGAAGCTGTTGCCATTATTGACTCCAAAATTATTGTTATTAAAATTATTTTAAATTAGATAAAGAGGTGATCTAGTATTGCTCAGAGTAATATCTAATACGAATCGTAATCTCTGCTCTATTATCATTTATATAGACAGATGATATTTCGGGTGTTCTGTCTATTATTATTTTATCCGAACCTTCTACTAACGTAGTACCTCTTTTAAAATAATCTTTCACCTTATCAGCCATGAGAGTTATATTACCTACACCATTTCCTTTTGGGTAGGAAAGCACAATCTGATAAAAACCAACTTCTCTATTATAGTTATCTCCATAGGTAGGGTTTTCAACGGGTAGAGGGACTAATCTCGATAACTGATATGGTTGATCAACTTTAGGTGTAAACGTTACGTTCTCAAATGCTGTTTTAGTTTGTCCTAAGCCTTGAGGCATAACTACTAGATATTTCTCAAAAGCTTTCCTCAAATTACTTTGCATATAATATATAGCACCCCTTATATTTTGCTAACTTTGTTTGCAATCAATTCACAAATAGCTTTAGCTGCTCCAATGTTATTCCCAACAACATGATAACCTTCTTTAGCTTTCCAACCATATTCAGGATTATCTTTCCATCCATCTTCAACATCGTCAGCGTGACCTATGTTATTACTAACATAACTAACTTCTTCTAAGTTGTACCTTTTACCTTGAATAATAGCATCTGCTACTGCTGCTGTTCCTGCTGCATCAGCATCTCTTGATGCCTTATTTGGTGTTCCTAAACCAACCATCCAAGAGTTCTTAAAATCACCAACATCGTTTTGTATTGCACCTTGCTTAGAGGCATAATACTCAGCACCTAATGGACTCTCATCGACAAGCATAACAGCAATCTTTTCTAAAGATTCTCCAACAAGCATTTTACTTTTCATAGCAATCTTGGCTTTAAGTGCTGCGATACCTTGCGAACCTTCATATACCGCCATGCTGTACCTCTTTAATTAAACCATTAAACACTTACACAGATGACACGCCACATACAAGCTTCACCAAAACCTTCATATTTACTAACATCTACAACCTCAACAGATTCATCTACACCTAAGAATACATCAGTAACTAAATCACCCACTTTAGGTCTTACAGTTAGGTCAGTTGTAGATATAAGGAATACAGTTAGTTTCTTATCAACAAGGTTAGGAGATTTAACTTCTTTATACTTAGGTTCTGTCTCAAACATCTTGATTGTATATAACGTACTTGTTGTTTCTACTGTTTGAGTTTCATGGTTATATGTTTCACTACCAATACTCTTGTAAACTCGTGTCTTACCATGTTTATCAATCAAGCGTTTTGCACCCGATTTGAAACGGTTAGATTGTAAATCCATATTCACTACCTTAAAGTGTTAGATTTTAAAAGGTTTAAAAAGTATTAGAAAATCTCTTAAACACTTGCTGGTTTGTATTATTTGTACAACTAGCATCACCATCTGTTGGGATACCCGCATCTACATCAACAACCAAGTTATCGTAGTTCTCTACGTTAGCTCGAATATCTGCTACGCTAATTCCACCAGCATAAGGCATTGCACCATTAATAGCGAAACTAAAGTTAGGGTCATTCAAATACATTTGTAATGTTTTATAATAGTTATTAAACCAATCATGATCCCATGATTCAAGAACATCTGCTTTAGTGTGAGTTAGTTGAGATAAGATGAATAATACTGTCTTACCACAATCTAAACTTGCTCTACGAACATTGTTCTTATTCTTTTCTAAGTAGTAAGTGATTTCTTCATCAGAAAGTAGGTCATAGGCATTACCAATTAAACCCACGTTTAGTCTCACTTCTTGGACTAATGTTAATGCCATTATTATTTCCTTTATTTTTAATTCTTTTGTTTACTGTTCTAATTGTATATTATTTTAATATTGATGCAACCTCCTAAGAAGTTGCATTGTATTAAAACTTAATTAAACACTTGCGCCTTTAACTGCACGAACGACTGTGGCAGGTTTACGAAGAAGATGCACGTGAGAGAACTCAAGTTCCATTTCTTCTTTCTCGCCTTTAGGATCACCGTATACCCATAGGTATTGATTTTCACCAAGAGTGTTAGCTAGGTCTAGTTTTGCACTTGGAGCAACATAAGATACGAAAGTATCTTGAGTGCCTGTTGGTACAAAGTAGCACTCGTTCACAGGTAAGAAACGCTGACCGTTTACACCGTCACGGATTTCACGGAACAAGCAACCTGCGTATTGGAACTCACGGTAGAGTGTAGTGTTACCACCAACACGATTACGTAGGGGTTCTTGGGTTGATGTGTAGAACTTGTAAGCCTCCTTAACGCCAGCTTGTGCAATCAAAGCAGAGAAGAACTCAGGAGAACATAAACCTACAACACCTGTATATGTATCACCAGATAATGAGTTATCTTGAATGTGCGCAATAACTTCTTCAATCTTAGCGATTACATCAGTTGCAGCGTTAGTTAGGTCAAAAGCAACTTCTTTACGGGTTACACCAAAATCAGTGTAGAAAGAGTTATGAGCTACAGTGTTGTTAGGAGACCAAATCTTACCTTGAGTAAGTGCATAGAACTTAGCATATTCTTCAGTCATCAAAGCAGAACGCTTCATACGAACCATCTTACGTTCCATAACAGCAGCTTTAGTTTCTGCTGCATCTGCACTACCGTAAGCACGAATACCTTGAACATCCGCCTGAGTTAGGTAATCAATTACTTTGTGGTAAGGAACACGGTAGGTGTGAATAGCACGATCATCATCTTTGTTAGCAAGAACATTACCACCACGATGTACGTCACCGATAAGACCTAATGTACCGAAAGTCTGTTCAAAAGATACTGTATCAGTAGCAATTGATTCTTGACGGAAGATACCTAGATCAGATAAAGGTGTACGAACGTTTGGAATCATTGCTAATTCTTCTGTCCAGTCCTGCACACCAAAGTTGTTTGCAAAATTACGAGTAATCATTATTTTATTTTTCCTTTAAATTGTTTCAACTTGGTTATTAAACAGCAGTTAGGACTTTGATACCTAAAGTTAGGAGTTTAGCTTTCACGTCCGCAAGAGCTAGAGTACCTAGTTTAAGACCAGCAGTAGATACACCAGCAGCACCACGAGCTAAGGTAATAACAGAGGTATTAGTTGTTGCAGGAGCAGACGCTACTTTAACTACAATACCAGCAATAGCAGCAGCAGTTGCAGGAGTAGTACCATCTACTGCAACTAAATCACCAATAGCAAATTCTTTAGCTGTACCATTGTATGTAATCACTTCACGACAATGACGGAACTCAGGGAAAAGTTCATACTTAACTAAGTTAGATAAACGTTGAGTTTCTTGATCAATTTTCATTATATAATTCTCCGATATTTTTATTATTGTTGTGCAGCAGCTAGACGAGCTTGAAGTGCAGCAGCTACAGGGTTCGCTTGAGCGGCAGCTTTAGAAACCTTCTCACCACTTTCTTTAGAACCTTTCTCTTTAAACATTTCTGATTCATCTACTTTAGCAGTAAGAGCTTTAACAACATCTACTACATCTTTAAATGCTTCAGCATCTAAGTCTTTAACAGCTTTAAATAGTTTTGCAGAAGCATCTACGTCAACTACAGCAGCGATTACCTCAGCTTCACGAGCTTTATCAACAGCTTCTTTTTCTTTCGCTTTGAAAGCTTCAATTTCTTGTTTAGCTTTTTGAATCTCTTCTAAAGCTTTCTGCAATTCAACTTCTTTAGCATCATACTGTGCTTTTTCAACAGTCTCAGGAGTACCTGACATATTATTATCCTCTTTTGGTACGGCTTTACCAGCCTTTTGTTTATTCTGCTTGTTTACAGTTTTACTTTCGGGCTGTTTCCCGACACCTTGAACATTAGGAATGTCATCTTTATGTTCAATATTAGGAGAAGCTTCTTTTTGTTTTAGAGCTTTCTCAACCTTTTCTTGTGTTTCTAAAACACTTAAATAATCTTGTTCACTTAGTTTTGATAAGAAGTCAACTTTGTTTTCTGACTCATGTGCTGACTTTAGAATTTGGAAACTTGCTACTTGACGTTCAACATAGTCTTGATAACCATTTTCATCATCATCATCATCTTCCATACCAAGCATAGTTGCTAATATCTCTGCTTCGTCATACCACATATCGAAAAACTTGCGTAAGAACTCTTCAAAGGTTAGAGTCACTTGCACTTGAGTTGCTTTCTGTATAAAATCGGGAGAGTATTTATTTGTAGCTTTCATAATCAGGGTAGAGTAACCCGAAGCTGCACCACCTTGATCTTTATGTACTAACGCTAAATGAGAACCTTCATTCTCGAAGTTAATGTCTGTAAGCTTTCGCTTAGCTTTACGTTGTTCAGTCATCGTTGTCCTCATATAATAATTCTGCGTCGGCTTTACCAGAGATGCTTACGCCAGTGTAATCGCCATTCTTAACACCTTCCCAAATGCTGTCATCGTTAAACTGTAATACAGCTAACCAACTTCCTGCTTTGATAATAGTTTCCCCCATTTTCATTTCAACAGGTGATGTATAACTCTCAACAATTGAGAACGCATTTGTATCAAATAAGTGCAATAGGTTTGCTTTACGACAGTGTATGTTGAAGTTATGACAAGCTTTGCGAACTTCTACAGCATCGTAAATGTCACCATGTAGGTCAACTTCATCAGGAGAGAGTACAAGGAATGTTGCTTGTTTTAATTCTTCTTGTGCTTGCTTGAAAACAGGAACATTTGATGTTCGTTTCTTTGTTGTCATTACTTACCCTTGTTATTGTAGTTGAGTAAGCTTATATTTATTATGTATTACAATCTACGTTGCTCATAGCTGTATTATATAACCAAGAATTTTATTTGTAAATACTTTAATTAAATATTTTTATAAATATAAGCTTTTATCATTACTTTTGTTTATTGTTTAGCAAAGGTAAGTTACCCTGCAATTTCATATTGCTACCCTGCGTTATCTAAGTTGTTGTCGTTATCATTACCTGTACTAGCTGTTCTGCGACTACCCTCAAGAGGATTGTCTAACTCTTGCCCTGCTTTACTTGTATTGTCTGTCAATAACTCTGACAAATCAGTGCCCTCTGGTAGCGAATCTAAACCAATAAGATTTAGAACACGGTTAACAACAGGAAGTGTCTTAGGCATCAAACCTACACTAGCAACACGTTGTAAAAATTTTGACGTTTCCTCTAATGAAACAGATTCAAGATCATCAACAGCAATGTAAGGTAATCGAGTCATCTCCCAACCATTCATGCGAGCAATTAATGGAATGAGGTGATGGTTTACTACGTTGCAAATCTCTTTGAGTTTTGATTCAATAGCAATAGCAGATAGACTATTCTTGATATTACCTAAAGCATAACTACCTGTACTACCTTGACCCATAATTAAAAGGTCAGCACTTAATGCTGTAAGGATAGCGTTACTGTAGTATTGCTTAATATTTGTTGTGTCATAAGCCTTACCACCTTCGTTCTTTAACAACTCAAACTTAAACAGAGGTTGTTTTGTTGTTTCATCGTAAGCTAGAGGTAACACCATGCCTGATTGTTGGTTTTGTTGAATGTTACGAACAATGTTTTGCCATTCACGATACTGTGCTTTAGTCACCTCATCGGCATCTTCTGCCATAATTTGTGGTGGAATCCATGCAACAGGAACGCCTGAAAGATCACGGTTCAAGCCCACGCTTTCGAGTTCTTCTACAGCAGTTTTATACTTCCATGAGTAGTAACAAGCTTTAAGAGGTGAATCACCAACAGGAGAGTCTTTATTCTTACCTAAACGGAATAACAAAAACTTCTTACGTGGGATTGTAATTTCTTCACCCTTAGATGAAAGTAATACTTGTCCACGTTTACCTGTCTTAGCTACAGTTTGAGTTAAACCAATAAGATTTTGTTCTTCGTCATAATTCCATTTAGAAATACTATCTTGAGAACGGATAGGTAATTTTCTAATACCAACCTTACCATCGTTGAACAAACTCCCTTTAGAATGCAATCGTTTCCTAAGTACAATCTCGTTCACACAGAAACCATACTTATTCATACTAGCAACTTCTTGAATGAAGTCCTGCCAAGATTGACCATCCATATCTTCAAATAAGCATTCACGGATGAAGTTAGCATAGGCTTGCTCTTCTTCACTTGCTTGAGGATGTGGTTTAACTTCAAAGTTAGCTTTAAGCATCATGTGCTCATAGTAATTCAAAGCTGAAGCTACTGTAGAATCATAACCCATTTGCTTGTACGTTAAGATACTTTGTGGGAACTGCAACTCTCG
>ENA-OSIY01001894-OSIY01001894.1-marine-metagenome-genome-assembly--contig:-NODE-1894-length-11058-cov-8.547582_pt1 | contig 11058 bp, 11 predicted proteins | sample MGYA00237884_ERZ534233 | MGnify/ENA primary metagenome ERZ534233 (study PRJEB26412, sample SAMN06343840) | marine metagenome | isolation source: estuarine water | place: USA: Columbia River Estuary... | reverse complement strand
AATACATTATACTAGTATATAATGGAGTCAAAATGGATGACAAACTAAAAGAGGCATTGGAATTCTCCAACTACCGCTTAACTTTAAACAATCAAAAACTAAATCTAAAACAACGAATGAATACAATGTTAACCATTGGCTATTCAAATTCTATGTTTACTGCAACTTTGGAACTAATCAATTTTGTTCAACATTTATTAGACAAAAATGTTGAACAATTTGTGTTCATTGATGATAATGAAAACCCAATACTAATAACAGCCTTAGAAGATTTTCACATCAAGTTATTCAGTGCATATACTGAAGCACTAAATGAATATTACAATAGCTATGAAAAAATAAGAAAACAGCGAGACACTAAAGGACTGGTTGGATTAAATGCCTAAATTCAATAAAGGGGTTTTGTTGATTGCTTATAACAACGGCAAGATTGACTACGAAAAATTAGCCATTGTGGCTGCATCAAATGTAAAACGTCACATGAAAAACAATCATGTGACGTTACTCACAGATTTGAATACATATAATGCATTGCAAATAGAATTGTCCATGGATCAACTTGCTGATACGTTTGATCATATCATTGTCGAAGATATAGAACATGAACGCAATACTAGGATGCACAGGGACAGTCCTTGGACTGAATTTAGTACGCAATTTAATAATAAAAATAAACACAGTATCTTTCAAAAAAGTCCATACGAACAAACTTTGATGATAGACGTTGACTACATTGTAGGCAATGATAGTTTAGATGTTATATTTGACACAGACTATGAATTAGCAATGTATAAAGATGCTGTTAGTGTTAGAAATTATAAACCTCGTATCTGGGAACAAAAATTACATCCAGACGGTATAGACATGTGGTGGAGCACAGTTGTATATTGGCGAAACGACAGTGAAGTAGCCAAATTATTCTTTGGTATATGGCAACATGTCAAAGAGAATTATCAATATTATAAATGGCTGTATAAGTTTCCGGGGGTATTGTTTAGAACCGACTATGCAGCCAGTATCGCTGTACATATATTAAACGGGCATGACACTGGAAATATTGTATCACAGCTACCAGGAAAAGCAATGAGATTCAGTGAACAAATTGATGACATTGTAGAATTTAAATCACTTAGTGACTATGTTTTATTATGTCCTGATCCTAAAGAACTATGGAAAAACATTTGTAGTAGAGTGTCAAATGAAAATATACACTTGATGAATAAAATGGCAATTCTAAGACACTATCCTACACTCAAGGAGTTGATCTATGAGTGAAGGTTATTTAATAGTAAATAGTGATGTAGATAATCGAGTTGAGGTAGAACTATTAATTCACAGTATTGGAAAAATAGATCCTCGTCGTCCAGTAAGTGTAATTGTCGACGACAACGATATTAAATTTATAGAAGCAGATGATGTTATCTACTCAAACGAAGAAAATCCTACGTTGGGTTATTTTAAAGCTCTGTTAGCCAGTCCATATGATAAGACTATTGCATTATTGCCGGATCAATTATTAACAGCATTTGACATCACAGTATGGGAAAATCTTAGAGGTTTGGATCCTATCGTACTACCTAAGAATCGACATTCGTTTAATGGACAAATTATAGATCCCACATTATACAATACTGCAAGCACAGAATTAAAAAGTTTCGGACTTTCGAGTATTCCCAATGCTATATTTTTTAATAAAGACAAAGGCTGTGATAACATCTTTGGTCTAGCCGCCATACTATGTGCCAATTATGATCAAGATGACTACATTAATTTTTTCGTAGATAAAGAACATGAGATGCCTTCATTTCCTAAATTTATATGGAATAGTTGGGTAATGTCGCTGTTGCAAATAATAACCAGTGGCAAAATTTCTACATTTGACTTTATGCATTGTATAGATTTATCAAAGCAAGAAAATAATTATGTTAACAATAATTGGACTAGGCGTTGGAGCGAATTTTTAACCTATTGGGTCAATGACGACGGAGTTCTTAAAATTGAAAATTTTGTACAATCAGGACTAGTTAAATATGAATCGTGTGGTTGGTTAACCGAAGAAGCAATTTCGAATTTAAAAAAATAAATGAGCGATTTTTTAGAAGATATCGTCGAGGATGATGAATTTGATATACAGCTTAGTGTTCTTAAAAAAAGAAATTTAAACAACGAACAACAAGTTTATGTAGAATATGATCGTCTAACATATAATATTGCTGGGATTTCTCCCACAGAAATATCAGCATCTTCTCGTCGAAATATCATTATTAAAGTAAATCCATCTAAGCTAACAACAAAAATATTCAATAATAAATTATCACTATCCAAATTACAAATTAAAAAAAATCATGATACAGGTCTATTAGAACTAGCACAACATAAACAGCGTCTTAAAACTGAATTTGATTTTATTTTTGCTACTACCACTGAACATTCTTATATTCATTTAGTATGTGATGTTGTGTCTAAAAATGTACATATACGTTTTGACGACGATGTTTTTAAGTTTAATTTCTCAATAGAAAAACTCACGGAAAAAGATTTAGAAGAACTACCAGCATACATAGAAATATATTGCACTGAAAAAAATGAACCATCAAGGTTACTGGGTAAATTTACTGTCTCTACGAAACAATTATTTGAAGAACACGAAATAACTTATAAATGCCCATGGTTGCCCGATGATGCTGAACAACTGAAAAAGATTGGGTTTTTATATTACAACGACAACCAAATTATATCCGTGGGCGTCGAGTCTTTTGAACAACCAATGACAAATAATTTTGAATACAAGCCTAATTTGCTTTACAAACAACATGGAAATGTGTTAAAATTACAAAGCACAATAAATGATATACATTCGTTTAGATTAAGCGATGATCTTATTTTATATTTTTATCAGAAATATGATCCGGCAAAGATGCTAGGCTCAATTAAATTAAACAGCGAACAACTTAATAATTATAATCAATTTGAAATAGAATTAAGTTCAGATAAAGAAGTTAGATTACTTTGTAACTATCTTCACTTACATACCGAGGAAGAAAATGCTTGCACCTATTACTAGTTTTGACATTATATTTTTAAGCTACGATGAACCAAACGCAGATAAAAATTTTGCAGATTTATGCAATAAAGCACCATGGGCCAAACGTGTACACGGAGTTAAAGGCTTTGATGCGGCACACAAAGCCGCTGCCGCTGCCGCCGAAACAGATAGATTTATCACAGTTGACGCTGACAATATAGTTCGCGATGACTTTCTAACCATTGAATTAGACATGACAAAGATTAACAGACATGATGTTATATCATGGGCGGGCAAAAATGCTGTCAATGGATTAGTCTATGGCAATGGCGGTTTAAAACTATGGCCCAAGCATGTTGTAGAACAAATGCGTACACATGAAGCCGCAGAGGATCCTAAGGCACAGGTAGATTTTTGTTGGGACATTTATTATCATCAGATGAATAACATCTACAGTGATGTTCATAATAACGCCAGTGCTTATCAAGCATATAGAGCAGGCTTTCGTGAAGGTGTCAAACTAGCCTTAGAAGGCGGCGGACTTGTTGATCCACGCAGACTTAAACAACGTGTACATGATAGAAACTACAAACGTTTGTTAGTATGGGCCAGTGTAGGTTCAGATATTGACAACGGACTGTGGGCAATGTACGGCACTAGACTGGGATGCTATATGTCAAATATTGCCAGACAAGATTTTGATTTTACACTAGTTCGTGACTTTGAATGGCATGATGCATTCTGGAAAGACAGTGTACAACCACAATTTGAAGGTGGCAATGAAAGATGTATGACTTCAGGTTGGACATATGACAAGAAAAAACTACAAGATGAGATTTTTAAACTAGGCGAAGCTCTACGCACTAATCTAGGATTAGAAGTAGCAGAATTGGACTACAACGGTAGCAAGATGTTTAAAGAAAGTTGGATTAACCCTCCGCGCCTCGGAGCACAAGTTAAAGAAAATCAAGTAGATAACTCAATAAATTAATTATGGAACACAATAAAGATATCATTGCATTTCAAAAAAAGATTAACGATGTTAGTCCTAGTTTTTGCATTGCCAAATGGAAGCAAGTAACCTTGCATTTACAAACAGGTCACAACCACAGTTGCCACCACCCTACTACGCATAAAATTCCTTTAGATGAATTGGCTGCCAATCCCAGCGCATTACATAATACACAGTTTAAAAAAGAACAACGTAAAAAAATGCTGGAAGGCGAGCGTCCAAAAGAATGCGACTATTGTTGGAAAGTAGAAGACAGCGCACCAGATGCACTCAGCGATAGAATCTACAAGAGCTATGACGTATGGGCAAAGCCTCACTTCGATGAAGTTCGTAATTTGCCTTGGGACAGTAACGTTGTTCCTAGTTATTTAGAAGTTAGTTTTAGTAATGTCTGTAATTTTAAATGTAGCTATTGCAGTCCACAGGTCAGCAGTCTATGGATGGAAGAAGTCAAGCAACATGGTCCTTATCCAACACACGGTAAATTTAATGACATTGCCGGACTTAAACAAATTGATCAAATGCCAATTCCGCATAATCAATACAATCCTTATGTGGAAGCATTTTGGAAATGGTGGCCCAGTGTTTATAAAGAGCTACAGCATTTTAGAGTAACAGGCGGAGAGCCGCTGTTAAGTAAAGATACGTTTAAGGTTTTAGATTATGTAATCGAAAATCCCAATCCTGATATACATCTAAGTATTAACAGCAACTTGTGTGTGCCACCACAGTTGTTTGATAGATTTCTTGAAAAGGTTAAAATCATCTGCGAAGAAAAGAAAGTTAAAAAGTTTAAAATTTTTACAAGTTGTGATGCACACGGAGCCGCCGCAGAATACATTCGCGATGGTTTGAATTACGAACTATGGCTAAGTAACATTCGCAGAGTGTTAAAAGAAATTCCCGAATGTACGATTACCATTATGAGTACCTACAATGTTTTAAGTGTACCTACATATTCGTTGTTCTTACAAGATGTGTTAGACATTAAAAATGAGTTTGGAGGACACGATGCAGTTCATGCTCCGTTAATTTTAGATGCCCCGTTCTTAAGACATCCTGCACATCAAAGCATCTTTCATGTCATGCCTTCAGCATGGGCCAATGAATATATTTTCGACCAAGTAACAATGATGTATCGTAATTTAGAAAACGGAGAATGGTACGGAAGTGCTAATCAAGGATTCTTTAAATGGGAAGCTGAAAAGTTTAAACGTATATATGAATTAACAATGAATCAAACAGATCCCGAAGAAGTAACTGTATACCAAAAAGATTTAGTGGCATTTGTTGATGAGCATGATAAACGTCGTGGCACTAACTTCTTAGCTACATTTCCAGAGTTTGAGCCATATTATACAAAGTGGAAAAATGCAAAATGAGAGTGGCTATTTGTCTAAGTGGTCAGCCACGTACCTGGGAAAAATGTTATCACACGTGGATTAAACTGATAGATACAATTAAACAAACGTATCAAGTAGATGATGTTGATATTTTCTGTCATTTATGGGATTTTAATACCCCGCCTCATAGATTATTAATGTATGAAGGTTGGGATTACGCCACAGTTCCTGGAGAGCCTATATCAGAAGAAGAAAAAATTAGACTAATCAATGCCTTAAATCCAAAAAAATATTTATTTGAAAATGAACGTTCAAATAAAAACAAAATTGAAGAAACTCGCAGTCGAAATATGCCGCATATCAACGAGCACGGACAGACTAATCTAGAATGGGTATCAGGCCAGTTTTATAGTATAATGTACGCTTGTCATTTGAAAAAAATGTATGAATTTGAAAATGATTTTAGATATGATGTTTGTATACGTATGCGAACAGATATGTTTTTTGAAGACTATCAAGTAAAGCATTTCGTCTCTTACGATTTAGTTTACCCGGAAGTCAACACATTTTATAGCTGTCATACTACTAAAGATGCTATACAGTTTCCTTTTCATAGATTAGGTGACGTATTTTGGTATGCTGACTCTGTTACATTTAACAGGATCTGCGATTTTTATAGATGGTTGCCTATTATAGGTAAAAAAAGCTTCAATAATAATTTAGTAGGTACTGAACATTCTTTATATTTTTATTCTAAAATGTTAAACATAGAAATATCGCCGTTGACTTTTGACCCTAAAATTTATAGAGGCCGAGACTATTTAAATAGAAAAATAAAATCAGGATTAGAAGGAGAGTTGGGAGACCATGAGCTTATTTAATATAGAAATAGATTCTCTTACCGGTGATATAGATTCAATTACCGATCGTGTTGTAAATAACGTTATTATTCCGCAGCCACCGCCCCCACCACCTACAGTTAAGTTTAGAATTGCAGTATGCTTTAGCGGCCAAGCAAGGTACTGGAAAGAAAGCGTTGCAAATATTAAAAGATTTTTTGAATTTGAATATCAACATCCTGAAACTGGTTTAGAAGTAGAAACCGATTATTTTATACACACATGGGATACAAATACATGGAGACTACCTAAAACTGATCACAATGTATTTGAAGATGTAAAACACAGCGACGACGATGCTATTAAAGAAGCATATAGTCCCAAAGGTATTATAATAGAAGAATACAACAAAGACAGATTTATACCTAGAGCATTTGATCCAATGTTTTATAGCTTTGCGAGAAGCATGATGCTTAAACGTGATTACGAATTAACACATAGTTTTCAATATGATTTAGTTATTAAGGCACGTATGGATGTTGTATATAGTCCGGCAAGGCAATTTCCATTACAACGAGTATGGCCGGGAATTTGTTATACTACAACACCAATAAGTAAATTTGCAAGTGAATTTAATTACAACAACTTTGATGATGTTTTATTTTATGGCGACAGTCCTACCATGGATCTAATGGGAGACTTATATACTTCACATACCATTACACGCCCATTAGAATATCAATATAAAAATCAAAAAGAGTTAAACCTAGACCCTGTATTATATTATGGACCAGGATGTTTATTATACAAGTACATGACAACATTAGGAATACATCCCGACGGCAATCGTGTGTTTGAATACGCTGTGATGAGAAGCACAGCAGTTGAAGCAAAATTAGATTCAATTTATCAATATGAAGAAATTAGGAGAAAATGGTTTGAGTGGTATATCTAAAAGAATGATTGATATAGTCGATAATAAGATAGCGTCAGAAATTATCTGCGATGGTGATAGTTGGGTGTTCGGTTGTGAAATTGCAGATCCTAATATTGCAAATAGATATCCTCCGGATACACATCCCGGAGTTTATGATTTTATAGAAGAAAATGATAGTTATAGGACTACTAAGATTTTTCCAACGCATCTAGCAAAGCTATTAAATGTGCCAGTGACAAATCTTAGTTGGCCAGCAGATGACAATGGAACTATTTTACGTAGAACTATAAATTACATCTCTCAAAAGTATCTAGCAAATAATATTCCCACTGATAATTTATTTGTTATAATTGGCTGGAGCAGTCCAGAACGAAATAGCTTTTGGTATAAAGACGATAATTTATCACATCTATTTAGACTATGGCCGCAGGTTCCGCATTTCGAATCTAAGGAACAAGAAAAATTTTGGGAACTATACGTTTCGTACTTATGGCATGCTGAAGAATATATTCCTAGATATGTGTTGAATGTGTTACAACTTCAAAATTTCTGCCAAGCTAATAATATTAAATGGATGTGCTTTAATGCGTTTTATCAGACTCCGAATGAATCTCCAAAAGGTTGGAATGATTTAGAGATTAAAAATGAAATTAAAAAAATAAAGCATAGAATTGGCGACCATGTCTATCAACAATCTACTAATACTTTAAAACGTATTACACATGTAAATGACTATTCTGCATTGTGGGATAGCATTGATCCAATTAGATTCTACAAAAAAGATCAGCCAAACACTACTTTTAAAAGTTACATAGAGGATCCTGCAAATAACGTTAGTATTCCTTTAACAGGTTGGCACCCTAGCCCCGAAGGCCACGAAGCTTGGGCGAAAGAATTAGCTAGATATATAAAAGTAAACAATCTGTTATGAACAAGCAATTAATAGTATGTGGCGATAGTTTTAGTATTGGAATTGGTTGCCATGATTTAATTAATGAACCTTATGGTAGCCTATTGAGTAAAGAGTTAGACAAGCCCTTACTCAATTTTGCCAAAGGCAGTAGCACTAACATGAGTATATACCTACAGGCAAAATATGTCTCTGAAAACTTTGCAGAGTCTGCCGATCTAGTTATAGTATCTAATACAAGTTATGATAGAGTAGAATGGTTTCCTTGGGATCACAAACATCCCACTGGAGATTTAACTAACACCGATGTCAACTATCACGAATATCCCCCCTACGGAGAACACACATATCATGTAATAGATCAACAAGTAATGTTAGAAAATCCAATGAAGGATGATTCTAGATATAACGGTAAATTATTCACAGATAACTATATGGGAGTAATAGACTATTGGGAAACTTATGGCAAAGAAGACCTAAACTCGGGTTACTATAAACGTTTTATCAATGAACCAAAAGCAAGAATGAAAACGCTTTATGATTTTGCAACAACTATACATGATCCAATTATTAATAGAATATACAGCATTGGGGTTTTGACATTGGCACATCAACTACTAAAACGAGCAGGATTGAAACACTTAATTTTAACCCATGAAGTTAATGAGTATTGTAAATACATCGATGAAGAAAATCTATGTAATCTATCGTGGGGACAATTAAGTATAGATTATCCAGATGATTTAAAAACATGGCATACTAGTCACTATGGGCATAAAGCGGCAGCAACTACTATAATGCAAAAATTAAAAGAGAATATGTGGTATTAAATGAAGGTAGCAGTTTGTATTTCTGGTTATTCTAAAGAATCGATTCCCCATGTGGAAAGTTGGCTAGAATTATTTAATTCGTTAAACTGCCAAGTAGATTATTATGCTCACTTTTGGGATAACAATGTTGATATGATTGTATCTAAATTAAATATACCATTGACTGGGCTAGTAGTTGAATCTGAACAAAGACGTAGACATGTTAGTGTAGAGTTGCCTGAACACGATACATTATATAGTTTTATGCGAGCAGCCAACTTAAAAAAACAAGATGAAATTAAAAATCATCATTTTTATGATGTATGCATCAGTTTAAATATAAATGTTAAATTTAATCAAACTAGTATTACACAATTTAAGAACCTATTCGTTAAACCAGAACACAACTTTGTTCATACATTTAATTCAGAAAACGTAGGATACTTTCCATTTTTTAAATTAAACAATGATTCAATTTTAGCATTTGCTTGTGACATTTTGGCAATGGCTTCTTTAAGGCTAGCACTACGCTGAGCCTCAATCATTTTTTTATATTCATTTAATAATTCTAAGGCATCGATTTTATTAAGTATACCGGTATCAAAATAAAACTTAATTTGTCTTAGACCAGTATAAATAGTCCCTTCAGACCAAATTTCAATACTGGGAATATTTAAAAATAAGTGATAGGATTCTTGAGCAATTTCAACAAGTTTTTTAGGGATTTTACCAAATTCGAAATTAACTTTTTGGTATTGAGGAACATTTAAAACACTTTTTTGCCAATAAAATAATTTAAACTCGGTAAGCTTCTTCGAAAAAAAAGAGTAAAATACCGGAATGTCTTCTGCTACATAGTAAATATTTTTATCTTCGACTTTATTTATACTTTCAAGCCGATTTCTTAAACTAGTAAGATATTTTTCAAAATTTACTTCGCTATCAGTTAATTTTATGTATTCAAAGGTTACAGAATCATTCGAATTACCATAAATTTCATCAATGCTAATTTTGTGTTTTCGAGTAATGATATAAATCTCCTCAAAAGTAAAATCAGTTTCTCCTCTAATCCTTCTATATGCACTATCAATACTTATATTTAATAAATCTGAAATTTCTTCTGCAATTCCAATAGTGGGGGGAAGAACTTTTTTTAAACGATTAATAAAATTATTTTGAATTCCAGAAGAAGAAGAGATTGATTTTATGTTTTTTTTATCAGACATTAAATACAGATTAATTATATAAAGATATTAATATTTTAAAATTTTGAAACACAATAAATAGGATTGATGCCTTTTTAATATTAAGTATTTAAATAGTAGTTAATAGGCTTTTATTTACTAATTGCTAAACCAAACATAAACCACTAAATTTATAGCCTAATGTTTTTTTAAATGCAACATATTAAAAATTATATTAATGGTAAACTATTAGACCCTATTTCTAAGAAATACCTCGACAATTTTTGTCCATCCACGGGAAAAGTTTACTCTTATATTCCTGATAGCGATGCGCAGGATGTAGAAATAGCATATCAAGCTGCTCAGCAAGCATTTATTGGTTGGAGTAATACTCCGAAGGAAAAGCGAGCAAATTATTTAATAGAAATTTCGCGTCTAATTGAGAAACACCTCGATAAATTAGCTTTAGCAGAATCGATTGATAATGGAAAGCCACTCAAATTAGCCAAGACAATAGATATTCCAAGAGCAGCAGATAATTTTCACTTTTATGGCACTGGCATTTTACACTATGCTTCACATGCTCATAGTATGGAAAACTCTGCTATCAATTATACTCTTCGTCAACCCGTTGGAGTAGCAGGTTGTATTTCTCCTTGGAATTTACCACTTTATTTATTTAGTTGGAAAATAGCCCCAGCTTTAGCTGCTGGCTGCACAGTGGTTGCAAAGCCTTCGGAAGTGACGCCGATGACAGCCTTTTTATTATCGGAAATTTGCATCGAAGCCGGCCTTCCTCCTGGAGTCTTAAATATTGTTCATGGACTGGGTAATAAAGTAGGAGAAGCCATTGTTAGTCATCCAGGTATTCCTTTAATTTCTTTTACTGGCGGAACAGCTACAGGCAAAACTATTGCAAGTATAGCGGCGCCTATGTTTAAAAAATTATCGCTAGAATTGGGAGGAAAAAACCCTAACATTATTTTTGCAGATTGTGAT
>ENA-OSIY01001891-OSIY01001891.1-marine-metagenome-genome-assembly--contig:-NODE-1891-length-11060-cov-8.215879_pt1 | contig 11060 bp, 9 predicted proteins | sample MGYA00237884_ERZ534233 | MGnify/ENA primary metagenome ERZ534233 (study PRJEB26412, sample SAMN06343840) | marine metagenome | isolation source: estuarine water | place: USA: Columbia River Estuary... | reverse complement strand
TTTCAAGCAGAAGACGGCATACGAGATTTCTGCCTGTCTCGTGGGCTCGGAGATGTGTATAAGAGACAGCAATAATATCATCTTTATCTTCTTCACTTAAAGAACTTAACTCTAAAGATGAAATAACCATATTGATTACATATTTGATATCTTCAGAAGTCATTCCTTCTTCGTTTTCTAATGTTCTAATTTTTTGAGTTAATTTACCTGTAAGTTTTTGAATTGTTTTGAAAGTAACAACATCATCATCCCCACTTGGTTCTTCAATGTCAATATCATCATTAACATCAACGTCTCCTTCAGGACCCATTTCTTCAGAATCAATATCCATATTAAAATCATCTTCTCCTCCTAAATCAGAAGTTGGAGATGCTGGTAATTCAGGCGCAGGAACTGCTGGCGGTGCCGTTGGAGGAGCCATTGGTGGTGCCATTACAGGTGCCGGTGCAGGTTTTGGAGTTTTTAATGTGAATTTTTTTTGTTCACCAAACATTGAAACTTCAGTTTCATTTTCGTTAATTCTGTTTAATTCTCCAGCAACAAGATTTAACCTTTTTAATGCTTGTGAATATGATGAATAATATTTTCTATTTTTCATCGGCTCCATATAATCGGTTTCTGATTCTGAAATAGTTCTTTTTAGAATATATCCTTGTCTTTCTTTTACGATTTCATAGTTATTACCATCGGCTAAAGTTCTGTTATATTCAGTTTTTGCGGTCTCATTTATTCTACCAGGAATTACCTCTTTAAAACGAGCGATTTCCATCATTCTATTTATTTTATCTTGACCTTGAAGTTTTTCACTTCCAATTGGTTTTAAATCTGCCATGTTATGATTTATTTATTATTTAATTATTTAATCCGTTGAAACCTCCAATGGTAATTCCGTTTAATTGTTGAATTGGTATTCCCTCATTATTTGTAAATATTGGGTGAGGTGCGTATGCTCCACTAAAATCAGCACTACCACCACTAAAGTTTCCTAAAATTTCCAAAGTATACGCGTATTGTTGGTCCGCTGAAAATCCTGTAAACGCGTATGTTGGTGTTGGTGAAGGAGTTACCGCAGGTGTACCTGTTGGTGTACCTGTTGGTGTACCTGTTGGAGTATTTGTTGGAGTTGCCGTGTTAGTAGATGTTACATTTGGAGTTTTAGTATTAGTTGGGGTATTTGTAGGAGTCGTAGTTTGAGTCGCCGTATTTGTAGGTGTTTGTGTTTGAGTTGCAGTATTTGTAGGTGTCTGAGTTTGAGTTGGTGTGTTTGTAGGTGTTTTAGTTTGAGTTTGTGTTTGAGTTTGTGTCTGAGTTTGAGTTTGTGTCTGAGTCGGTGTTTGAGTCTGAGTTTGAGTTTGAGTCGGTGTTTGAGTCTGAGTTTGAGTTTGAGTTTGAGTAGGTGTCGAAGTTACTGTTGAAGTAACTGATGGTGTCGGTGTATTACTTGCAGTATTAGTTGGTGTCGCTGTTGGCGTTGGAGTTGGTAATGGACATGACCCTATTGAAACATAAGAACCATCTCCTTGAATTATAAAAAGTTCTGTCGCACATACAACAATTGTTTGATATGCGGGTGCTTGTGTTGTAAATGTAAATCCATCACAATTTTTCCCAAGAAAGGTTGTGTCAGTTGTTCCTCCATATAAATTATATGTTTTACAAACATTAGGAGTGTTACTTGGTGTTACTGATATAGTTGGTGTGTTACTTGGTGTTGCTGTATTAGTTGCAGTGTTAGTTGGTGTTTGAGTTTGAGTTGATGTATTAGTTGGTGTTGGTGTTTTAGTTTGAGTAGGAGTATTTGTTGATGTATTGGTTGGTGTTTGAGTTTGAGTTGGTGTTTGAGTTTGAGTTTGAGTTGGTGTCAGAGTTGATGTGTTTGTTGGAGTTGATGTGTTTGTTGGTGTTGGTGTTTTTGTTGAAGTATTGGTAGTTGTTACTGTAGGAGTTGCAGTATTTGTAGTTGTTACGGTAGGTGTTGGTGTTACAACCGCTTGGCAAGTTGCACAATCTCCATAATCAATTGACATAGTTAATACAGTGTCAGTACCTGTGTTAGGTTCTGCATTGTCAATGATATCATAACACCCAGGTGTTGTACCACCAGTAAATGTTAAATAATAATTTCCATTAACTGCAGGTAACGATGAGCTATCAAAATCAATTAATTTTGCTGGACCGCCTGTACAAGCGCCTATAAGATATGTAACTAAAGCCATTTAAGTTTTTTCTTTATAAATATACGATTATTTACATTTAGTAAGGAATATTTATTAGTCTTCGATTTTTCTCTCAATAGAAAGTTCTTTATCTACGACATTATTTGCCTTATCAAATAATTTTTGGATATGTCCTGACCTTCTTAAAAATTTAAAAACTAAATTTTCATATGACAATTCTCCCTCCTTTTCAAGACCTGATTGTCTGTATTCTTTTAATTTATTTTTAATATCCTCTAAAGTTTTTTGTTCATCAGACTCAAGAGCTTTATCAATTTTTTCAGTCCAATTTTTAATTTTATTTGATAATAAGTCTTTATCTATTTCTATTTTGAATTTTTTTGGTTTGGTAACCCATTCATCATTCATTATTGAATAAACTCCTGAAGCATAATGAGATTCTTCGGAATCTTGTGCATATAATTCAACATCATATCCAAATATTTTAATGTTATGCTTATCGTTAAAAACTTGTTTTTTTAAATTAAACAATTCTTTGTATAATTCAGAATCGTCTTCGTATTGTTGTAAGTCAACAATTATGTGTAGGTCAAAATCTGAAAATTCTGACCAATTAAAATTGGCTAATGAACCTGTTAGTACAACATCTTCCACGAATACGTCATCACCAAGGTATTCAACAAATTCGTCAGCAATACGTTCCAACGCCTTTCTAACCTTAGGAACCATTGTTGCTTTGTTAGGGTCATCGGAATTTTCCCAAACTTTTGGGTTTAAAGTCTTCTTAATTGAAAAACTATTAAGTATTTGTTGGAAGTTGCTCATCCTTTATAAATACTACAGTTTCTTATACTTGTACTTTTTTGAGATGTCTGTTGTAAAATGTTTTCCTTGAGACTCGGATTTTCTAAATGCAGTATAGACTTGATGTGGTACAGATTCATATTCATATCTCTGTCCATTGTTAAATTCTACGATTAAACTACTTGTTTCAGTATCGTATTCTGTTTTTCTGATGTTTGACGATTTGATTTCATTAATAATCTTCGTCCCCTTGATTTCTTCTTTTGTGATTGCCATGACTTAGTGGTGTTATTTCATCTATTTTAGATAGTATTGGTTTTAAATATTCATTAAATTCTTCCCCATCTATTTCTAAACCATAATCTTTTACTTGTTGAAGTAAATCTTTTAATTCATTACCAAAATTTTGGTGAAGAGACATTAATTGAGGTGAATAATATGGAGGTTTCTCTAAGTCCCTCTCACTCCATCCTTCCGATTGAAAATATTGTCTCATCTTGACATATATTTCAATTATTCGTTGTAACCCTACACTACTATCTAAAAAATTTTCAAATGGTTTCATAGTAATAAATATAAAACCCCCAATGTTTTTATTTTTTTATTTGATTTTATTGATTACCTTTGTAAAAAAATAGAATCATATGAACGACTTAATGGATGACGACGACAAAACGATGAGTAAAAAACAATCTCAATCAGAGAGCAGTACTCCTGTTTTAGACAACTTTAGTAGAAATCTAAATAAACTTGCTGAAGAGGGTAAATTAGACCCTGTAATTGGTCGTGATAAAGAGATTTTAAGAATTGCCCAAATTTTATCTCGTAGAAAGAAAAATAACCCTATTATTATTGGAGAACCTGGTTGTGGTAAAACCGCTTTGGTTGAGGGATTAGCAATTAAGATAGTTAATGGAGAGTGTCCAAGAAACTTGGTTGACAAAAGAATTGTGAACTTAGATTTAACTTCGGTTGTTGCAGGTACAAAGTATCGTGGGCAATTTGAAGAAAGAATGAAAGTGATTATTGAAGAACTTCGTGATAACCCAAACATCATTGTGTTTATTGATGAAATTCATACATTAGTAGGTTCTGGTAATTCTTCAGGGTCAATGGATGGGTCGAACATTTTTAAACCAGCATTATCTCGTGGAGAACTTCAATGTATTGGAGCAACCACTCTTGATGAATTCCGTAAGAATATTGAGAAGGACGGAGCGTTAGAAAGAAGATTTCAAAAAGTAATTGTTGAACCGTCATCTGTTGTTGAAACAATTGAAATCCTTAAAAATGTTCGTGATAAGTATGAATCTTTTCACAAAGTCCTTTATAGTGATGAAGTAATTGAAGCTTGTGTTAAATTGGCTGACCGTTACATTACAGACCGTGAGTTCCCTGATAAAGCGTTTGATATTTTGGACGAAGTTGGGGCTCGTATGCAAACCGAACTTAAAGTTCCTGAAGTAATTGAAAAATTAAAAAAGGATGCTGCTGATATTAGACAACAAAAAATGGATGTGGTTAAAAAACAAAACTACGAACAAGCTGCTCAATTAAGAGATAAGGAGAAAAAACTTTTGGCTAAATTAGATTCTGAAAAAATTAAATTTGAAGTTTCTATGTCAGAAAACAAACAAAAAATTAATTTGGAAAATGTTTATGATGTTGTTTCTAACATGGTTAAAATTCCTGTTAACAAAATGAATGTTGATGACACAAAGGCATTATTAAACTTAGATAAAGAATTAATTGGTAAAGTAATTGGTCAAGATGCTGCGGTTATTAAAATTGCAAAATCTATCAAAAGAAACCGTTTGGGAATTAAAGACCCTAACCGTCCAATAGGTTCATTTGTATTCTTAGGGTCAACAGGTGTTGGTAAAACTCACTTGGCCAAACAATTAGCTAAAGAAATGTTTGGCTCTGAGGATTCTCTTATTCGTGTGGATATGTCTGAGTACCAAGAAAAACACAGTATTTCTAAATTGGTTGGAGCACCTCCAGGATATGTTGGTTATGAAGAAGGTGGATTGTTAACTGAAAAAGTTAAGAACAGACCTTACTCTGTTATCTTATTTGATGAGGTAGAAAAAGCACACAAAGATGTGTTTACAGTTTTACTTCAAATTTTGGATGATGGTCATGTGACTGATAGTTTGGGTCGTAAGATTAATTTTAAAAATACTTTGATTATCCTAACTTCAAATTTGGGTGTTAAGAAATTACAAGATTTCGGTACAGGTATTGGGTTCTCTAATAACCCTTATTCAAATGAAGAGGCTAAAAAACAAGTATTGATGAAAGAGATGAAAAACTTTTTCTCACCTGAATTTATTAATCGTATTGACGACACTATTGTATTTAACTCTTTGACTATTGATGATATCAAAAAAATCACAGAGATTGAGTTAAAGAAATTAACTACTCGTCTTACTGATATGAAGTACAAAGTGACTTATGATTCAACATTGGTTGATTACCTATCCAAAATTGGATTTGATGAATTATACGGGGCAAGACCTTTGAAAAGAGCAATTCAAGATAAGGTTGAGGATTTATTATCAGAAGAAGTTCTTCTTGGTAAAATGATTGAAGGTAAATCTTATGTTATCAAGGTAGATAATGATGAGGTTAAAATTCAGAAAAAAGGTAGATAACAAAAAAGGGGATGAAAATCCCCTTTTTTTTATATGTAAAATAATCTTAAATTTATCTAATAAACCTACTCATTGGGTCATATTGAACTGATTTTTTATAGTGTAACTTATAACCAAGTCCTTCAATCATTTTTCTTCCCATTTCAATCCCATTGAATACGTCCTCAATAACAACATACTCGTTTGGTGTGTGGTAATTGTAATATCCAATTGAGAAATTAATACAAGAAAAATCAAATTTATTTCTTAACGCATAAACATCAGTATATGGATGGACCATGTATTGCATATTTTCCTTAACCATTCCTTCGGTCAATACTCGGTCAATTTTTTCAAAAAATTCTGTCCCTCTATCAAATAAAATTTGACCAAAACATTTTTCAGTAATCATCCAATTTTCAGGGGCATCAAACTGAATTCCATAACCAACATTGGTAAAAAATTCAGGGTCCGCCTTTTTAGAACCATGACAACCAGTTTCCTCAGATACAAAGAATGCCGCTTTTAAATACGGTAATTCTTTAAGTAATGTTAAACAAGCGAAAACACCACATTTATCATCACCACCAATTCCTGTTGGAAGACCGTGTAAATTATAAGCTTTAAGTGAATCTTTAACTTCACCTTGAGCGTTTAACAATTGCTCTTCATGAACAATAATTGTATCCAAATCATGGACCGTATCTGTGTGGGAAATTACGCATGGGAAATAAAAATCTTCAGGTAATTCTGAATTTTCTTTTTTTGTTGCATAAACATTTTTGTTTTCGTCAACATAATGTTCAATGTTGTTTTCAGTTAACCAATTAACTAAAAATTCAACCATAAGGTCTTCTTTGTATGTTTTACTAGGAACGCTAAGTACTTCTTTTAGTAAGTCTATATTTTGTGTCATAGCACAAAGATAATAAAAATTTAGACTTCTTCCAAATTAAATAATGAAGGTTGGTATAATAAATTATAAAAATTTTCTTCACTTAATTTAACTTGTTTAACTCCAAGAGGAGTCATTAATTCAACAAAGATTTTTATATCATCTTTATCAAATCCTTTAATTTTATACTTATATTTTTTATCTTTAGGTAAATCTATCCAATTGTCTATTTTAAATTTAGAAACAATGCGATTTCTAAAATCTAAATATTCTGTTATCCCACCATTAATTTCATCACTGTTTGATTCCAAACTTTCTAACATCTCATCAAATTGTCTACTGACATAATTGTTAAAAGATTTTTTATCAAAATATTCGGGGTCTTGATATTCGTAACTGTTTTCATACCATCCACCAAATTGACCACCACCACCGTTATTATCACTAGCCCTTTTAAGTACACTAGCGACTAATTCTTTAGCATCACCATTGTATAAATTTGATTGTAAAGCGGCGGCATACAAATCCGACAATTTTATATCAATCCTATCAAATCCACTATTAATGTTTGCACCAACACTTAATAAAACATCATCAAATTCTGATTTAACTGCTTTATTTGCAACAGCATTCATTTCACTTTCTTTTTCCATTTCAAAATCACCCAAAATGTAGTCAATTTCTTTTGGAAACACATCTAATAAAATTTTAGATAACTCTATTCTAAAATTTTCGCTAGTTAAATCAAATTCTCTACCCGATAAAAGAATTGAGGAGAGGTCTTTAAGTTTATCCACATTTTCATCATCTAACTCATCGTACACACCATATCCGTCTTTAAAATCTTGTTCTATTTGATATGAGTCCATAAAGTCATAACCGTCATAGGCATTTAATGCTCTCATAAACCATATGTCATCATCACTTATTTCAAGTAAATTTAAAAGTTCTTCTTCATCTTTAAACTCTATAGTTAAAATTGTTTGCCCTAAAGGTGTTTTGGGTTCAATATAGTATATGGAATCATCAATATCATATAAATCATCTTTAGTAATTTTACCTTTGGCATAATTTCTTAAGGCAATAACAAAATTGTCGTTTAGTCCATTTGATTCATCATCAGATTCCTTAACAATTCGTTTAATAACCTGAATTAATTCAGATTCGCTTAATTTAATTTTAGCCATTAAAAACTATTTTTAATATAAATACCTTTTCTGTTTGGAATCTACATATTTATTTTTATCTTTGTGGTGTTGAAATATGGGGATGAAATGGAATTGACTGGCATTTCTACTTATTTGGGGCACGTAGTCAAACGTCATCTATGACTTAAATCTGTGATGGTAAAATTCAATTGGCAATACTTTTGCTAAGCTTTCTGCTTTAGGTTTAACTAGAGAAGAAGCTGTTGTTACTGCATAGTTCAGGGAACAACAAGGGGTCGGTTAGAACATTCAACCTAGCAACAGAAGTTCAGTATACGGGTGACAGGTTAGAGCTCGTTTAAAATAACTCTAAGACCAAGTTGTTTGCAGGTAGGTTTCTCACATACATCAGACCTGATATTTTGGAACATTGAGAACTAATGTTATCCTAAACGTGTAGTCCTGAACAATTAGGGTGAACAACACTCGGCTTCGAAGCCGACATCTCCACCAAAATAAAACCCATCAATTTGATGGGTTTTTTATTTTAATAATTAATATTAATCAATATAACGGGTATTTATCTTTATGAAGTTTATACCAATCCTTATTAACGAAGGTCGAAAAGAAGATTTGCAAAAAAAATACTCTGAAAAATTTAAAGAGTTTGAAGATACTCTATTGACCGTATTAAATAGTTCGGATTTGGCCGACACTAACTTCAAATACGCTGATTTTGTTTTAAAAAATTTACATCCAAACTCATCCACAGAAGAAATTGAGGATGTAATTGAATTAGTTAAAGATTTCCATAGATACCAATCAAATTTAGAAAAAAAAGATATTAATCAATATAAAAATATTGAGGAACTTAATCAGTCTTTAGATTATTCAAGAACTAAAGAAAAAGAAAAAGAATTAGAAAGTCAGGCGGACAGAATTTACGAAGATGATAAATTTTTGGTTATAAAACCAAAAACAGAAGAAGCCTCTTGTAAGTATGGTTCAAATACAAAATGGTGTGTAACATCAAAAGGCTCCGGTCATTTTGAAAGATATACGTCTAACGCCCAAATTCTTTATTTCATTATAAATAAACAAAATTCCACAAACCAAAATTATTCTAAAGTTGCTGTTCATTTTAATGATGAAGGAAGACCAACATATTGGAATTCTCAAGATACCCCTTTAAGTGAAAGAGAAATTGATATTTTAGAATATGCATTTCCTGAGGTTATTGAATCTATAAAAAAAGACCATGCAAATAATTCTTTTTCCAGAAATGAATTACTGTTAAAAAAACTTTTTGGAATTTATCGCACATCACATTCAAGACTAAAAAAATATTTAAACTCTGATTTAAGTTTAGATGTTTTAATTGAAGGATTTGAAAACTCAGATGCGGAATTTGGTCATTCACATGGGTTAGTACAGATTCAATTAATTAATCCCGATTTTACACGAATAGAACTTGACCTTTACAGAATGTTTGTAACATATAATTTAAGAGGTAATGTAAATTTTGAAACCACTATTTCTTTTGATGGTGCTGAAATGGATGATAATTCCGAATTTATAGATTTGAATTTAGAAGAGTTAAATCTTAATTTTGTTGCTGAATTTCCATATTCTTTTGACCTTTCATCTATTGATAAAACTGGTGATGATATTAGGTCATATATTGGAAAGACAATTTTATCCTACATAAAATTAAATCCTGCATTGTCACAAAAAGTTGCGGGAACATCAAAAATTTGGCAACCAAATAGACCTTCTTATGGTTATACTTTTAAACAAAATAAAGGACTAATAAAATCATTAATTAATTGGATAGATTCAAATGATGATGGAACTAAATTAGATTTCTTAGAGTCTATAGGTAAACTCAAATCAAAAGTAGTGAATGGTAAAAAATTATATTCTAAAGGCGGTGACTTTTTACCTTCATCCGATTGGAGAGGTCATTTCTCATCATTTTTTGCTTCCGCAAAATTGGCGGGAATTATTGAGTATGTAAAAAAAGGAAATAAATTTATTATTACTAAAGGTCCAAATTTTGAAGCCTTTAAAAATGGAGAACTTAAAGCTCTTTAACGGTTAGCCAATCTTCGAAAGTAAATATACAATCCAAAAAATAGCCCCGCAATACAATACAATACGAAGTTCGCTTTCCATAAACTTCCTGTCAGTAACATTAGGGAATACTGTACGGCATCGAATCCAAAAGGATTGAAGAATAATGCGAGCATTAAAAATACCTGTGACAGGTTGTCTTGGAGGTTCTGTTTCCAAGTTTTCATTTTTTTCATCATCTTCCATTTATGAATATTTAACTTTTATGTCGTAAAACTTGTTTTTTTGATTATAAATATCCCACATCATGACATTTTGTCAGTAATTTATGTTATTTTATTAAGTTTTTTGTTTTGGCATGGTTTTGATAATGTGAATGTTGTGTTTGACACATTAAAAATAAAAGCATATACTTAAATAAAACTTATTAAATTATGGGAAAAATTATTGGAATTGACTTAGGAACAACAAATTCGTGTGTCTCTGTTATGGAGGGTAACGAACCTGTTGTAATAGCAAATTCAGAAGGAAAAAGAACAACACCTTCAATTATCGGATTCATCAACGAAGGAGAAAGAAAAGTTGGTGACCCAGCAAAAAGACAAGCGGTAACCAATCCGACTAAAACAATATCATCAATTAAACGATTTATGGGGTCTACCTATAATGAGAGTGTAAAGGAAATTGATAAAGTTCCTTACTCAGTTGTTAACGAAAACTCACAACCAAGAGTTCAAATTGACGATAGAAAATACTCACCACAAGAATTATCAGCAATCATCTTACAAAAGATGAAACAAACTGCTGAAGATTATTTGGGTGAAACAGTAACTGATGCGGTTATCACCGTTCCAGCTTACTTTAACGATGCCCAACGTCAGGCCACAAAAGAGGCGGGTGAAATTGCCGGATTAAATGTTCGTCGTATTATCAACGAACCAACCGCGGCGGCTCTTGCATATGGTCTTGACAAAAAAGGGGATAGTAAAATTGTTGTGTTTGACTGCGGAGGTGGAACTCACGACGTATCTGTTCTTGATTTAGGTGGTGGTGTATTTGAGGTATTATCTACCGATGGAGACACACATTTAGGAGGGGACGACTTTGACAGAGTCATTATTGATTTCTTGGTTGAGGAATTTAAGAAAGATAATGATGGTTTAGACATCTCAAAAGACGCTATGGCATTACAAAGGTTAAGAGAAGGTGCTGAGAAAGCGAAGGTTGAATTATCTTCATCACCTCAGACAGAAATCAACTTACCTTATTTAAGTGCTGATGCGACCGGACCAAAACACTTGGTGAAAACATTAACAAGAGCGAAGTT
>ENA-OSIY01001890-OSIY01001890.1-marine-metagenome-genome-assembly--contig:-NODE-1890-length-11060-cov-24.447328_pt1 | contig 11060 bp, 7 predicted proteins | sample MGYA00237884_ERZ534233 | MGnify/ENA primary metagenome ERZ534233 (study PRJEB26412, sample SAMN06343840) | marine metagenome | isolation source: estuarine water | place: USA: Columbia River Estuary... | reverse complement strand
TAGTTACAGTAATACCTGTACCAGCTGTGATTGCGGCTCTTGCACGAGCATCAGTATAATATAAGTTAGAACCTTCACTAACATTAGATGTTGAAATGCTAACTGAACCACCTAAACTTACACTTGTACCAGCAACAGTAATACTGCTGTTAGCCAATGAGCTGTTTGGAACACTGCTTAAACTAACTAATAAGCTGTCACCGTGTGTAGAATCATCACTAGCTACTGCAACTGTTACACCGTTAGAACCACGGAACTTGAATGTGTCGTTGTTACTATCGGCTGCGGCAGTTGTTGTACCATCTGTAAAGTTCTTAAAGATGTTTTGTGAACTACCTAGGTCACTGTTTGTGATTACACCAGTTGAGCTGTTGTAACTAATACCTGTGCCTGCACTTACGGCTGCTCTTGCACGAGCGTCTGTGAAGTACAAGTTAGAACCTTCAGTGATTTCACTTGTGTTGTCTTTACCAGCTACTGCACTTGTTACAAAAGATTCTGTTGCAAAACCTGCACCGTTAGTCAATTGGTTAGTGTTAGTTGGGATTGTGATAACACCAGTTGAGCTGTTGTATGCTCCGCTGCCAGCTGTAAAGCTAACTGCGCCACGAGCCAATGCATCTGTGTACTGTGTAATTGTGTTAGTGATAACACCAGTCGAGCTATTGTAACTAATACCTGTGCCTGCACTTACGGCTGCTCTTGCACGAGCATTAGTGAAGAATAAGTTTGTTGAACCTTCTGTTAACTCGTCTGTGTTGTCTTTACCAGCTACTGCACTTGTTACAAAAGCTTCTGTTGCAAATCCTGCACCATTAGTCAATTGGTTAGTGTTAGTAGGAATAGTAAATACACCCGTTGTACTATTATAAGCACCGCTACCAGCCGCAAAGCTGATTGCACCACGTGCTAATGTATTACTGAAATACTTGTTTGTTGAGCCTTCACTAACTGCATCAGTATCTAATGTACGTGTACCACCTAAAGCAACGCTTGTGCCGTTGATTGTAATACTGCTGTTGCTCAAAGAACTATTTGGGATAGAACCTAAGCTGAAAGTACCAGTTGAGCTGTTATAAGAAATACCAGATGCACTTGTAGCACTTACGCTACTACGAGCACGAGCTGTTGTATGATATAAGTTCGTTGAACCTTCAGCTAATACGTCTGTACTTGTAGCCATTGGATAGTAAACAGCACCGTCGTTAGTGAATGTCCATGTATCTGAACCTTCATTCCAACGAATTTGTGTATTAGAATCATCACCGCGTTCAACTTCAATACCAGCGTTTTGAGTTGGAGCGCCTGTAGCATCACTGTTCAATGTTAAGATGTTATCAGCAACTGCAACTGTGTTAGAGTTAACTGTTGTTGTTGTACCACTAACTGTGAAGTTACCAGCAACTACAACACCATCGGCTGTAACTGTCAATGCTGTTGAACCATCGACTGTAACTGTTACTGTACCAGTGCCGCTGTCAACAACGGAAATGTTACTGTTACCTTGAGCAATAGCTGATGTGCTGATTGCACTGATAGCTGTATCAACATAAGTCTTTGTAGCCGCATCGTTGGCACTACTTGGAGCGCCTAGACCGATAACTTTGTTACCGTTCATTTCAATGCTGTCACCAAAGTTAACTTTGATACCTGCACTGTCAGTAATGTTTTTACCGGCTGCAATTTGTAACGTACTATCAACGTTAATGGTTGTTGAGCTTGAACCTAATTGTAAAACACCTGTACCAAGTGTTTTGATACGAATGTTTTCGTCTGTGTCCGCTGTGAATGTAATTGTACCAGAATCGTCTTGAAGAACTTTCTGTCCGTTAACATACAAAGAACCTGGACCTACGTAAATATCTTTCCACTGCTTTGATGCACTACCTAGGTCATAAGTAACGTCTGCACTAGGAATAATGTCACCAGCAATGCTAGGAATACCACCTGTTAGTGTTAAGTTAACAAACGTTGGGCTACCTGCTGTAGTTAATGTCTGTGTTGTGCTGATTGCACCAGTACCACTGTTATAAGTAATACCAGAACCTGCACTGATTGCGCTTCTTGCGCGAGTATTTGTAAAATATAAATTACCGTTTTCAGCAACATCGCCTGTGTCGATTGTTACTGCACCTGTTTCACCGTTGACGCTTGTTACGCCACCGATTTGAACAACACTAGCTGTTCCATTATCTTTTTTAATATAAATCAAGCCGTCATACGTATTGATTGCTATTTCGCCTAATGCTAACTGTGACGTCGTTGGTACCTTTGACGGTGTTGCACTACGCTTTAAAACTATTGTATTTGCCATTTGAGTATATACCCCTTTTAGTTCGAACTTGTAAGATTAATCGATCTCTTACGCTCGATAATATTTAGCCAAATTCGGCTATAAGGTATTATTAAATGAATATTTTTTAGAATTCGCCGCCGTCGACACTGATATCTACTTCTGAAATCGAATTGATTTCACCCGTTTCGTCTAGTGCTAGGATCACTGTTTTGCCAGCAGAACCGTATGTTCCACTAACATCTGTCGTATTAATTCTGCTTTCTTTAGAAAATACTAATGCTGTTATACCTGGTGTAACTACACCTTGTGTTATTAATGTCCACGAACTCTTACCTTGAGTGTTTCCTTCTTCTACATAAACTTTATTGCCGGCACTTAGTTCAAAAATGCTATCGGCATCTGTTGCTCTTGTTAGTCTGTTAGTTGCTGATGACCAAGAATATATACCATTTTGACTTTGATTAGACTGTCCTGCTAACAGCACTCTGTCTTTATCTGATAAAGTCATACCGTCAATGATAGAAACATTACCTGCTAAATTTACATTAGATCGTGTGACTACCCTAACACTATCTTTGTAATCAGATACTGCACTGACGAAATTTTTACCTCTAAATATTGGCATCTAAATATATTCCTGTCAATCTTTACGATTGGTATATGTTATTTATACTTATTTTAAAAGTAGAAAAGGACTCCGAAGAGTCCTTTTCATAGTTTACTAATAATATTAACTATTAGTATGTACCGCCGTCGATTGTACTTGATTCGTTTAGAATACCACCAGCAGTCAATGTGCTAGTAGAACTTACACGAACGAAGATATAATCGTTGGTTTCTGGGGCTGTATCAAACACGATACTTGATACATTGCTTGTTGTAGACAATGTATAAGAGTATGTAGGTGCTTGGATTAAACCGTTGATATACACTTGTGTGTTATCGATACTTGTAACTTCAACACCAGTGCTAAAGCTAGTTGCAGTACCGTCACCTGTGAAGTTCAATGTTGTAGCTGTAACGGCAATGTTCTGTGGAACGAATTCACCGCGAGCACTACTCCAAACTAGAGTGTAACCGTCTTGTAGTGCATCATCAGCATCAACGTCACTTAGGTCACGGATACTTGCGGCTGCAATACGATCATCTGCACGAGTGTTAGTGTAGTATAAGTTTACTGCACCTTCATCGATAGAATCAGTATCTGGTGTTACAAATGTCAATGTACCTGTAGCATAACTTAAGATGTTTGCATCATCAGTTACCAATGTCAATGCGTTTTGAGCACGAGCATTTGTAAAGTACAAGTTTGTTGAACCTTCACTGATATCATCAGTGTCTAATACAACATCATGGTCTTGACCGTTAACACTCCAAACAGCGGCCTGTGTACTGATAACACCAGTACTTGCATCATATGCAATGTTGGCACCGTTGCTTATAGTATTACGAGCACGACTTGTAGTGAAATACAAGTTTGTAGCACCTTCAGCAATTTCATCTGTTAAAACAGTGGCCAATGTGAATGTGAACACACCAGTTGATGTATTATAGCTCATTGCATCACTGTTATCAGTTGTTAAGCTAATTGCACTACGAGCACGGCTGTCTGTGAAGTACAAGTTTGTACCTTCTGTTACATTGCTTGTGCTTGGAGCAGAGATATTGATAACACCAGTAGTATTATCATAACTTAGGTTACCCCAACCAGTTGCACTGATACTTGCGCGAGCGCGAGCGTTTGTGAAGTACATTGTACCAGATGTTACAGTTGCATTTGGATCTTCAGTAACTTCGCTAGTATCTAAACCAGATAAGTTGAAGCTAAATTCACCAGTTGCACTATCGTAATCTAATACTGTGCTGTCACTTGTTGTCAAGCTGATAGCACTACGAGCGCGAGCATTTGTGAAGTACATTGTACCACTTGTTACTGTAGCATTTACATCTTCTGCAACTGCATCAGTACCAAAACTACCACTTGCACCTAGAGCAACTTCAACACCATTAAATGTAACGCTGTCGTTAGTTAAGCTAGTATTTGGAATATTTGCTAAAGCAAATACACCAGTTGCGCTAGTATATGTAATACCAGTATTGCTTGTAGCACTGAAGTGAGCACGAGTATCGGTTGCACTTGGACCAGTGTAAGAAATAACGCCAGTTGTGTCATCATAAGAGATAGTACCGTCGCCACTTACTTTAGTTGCGCTAATCGCTAAACGATAATCAGCATTGTCAGGACCAGTATAGCTGAATACGCCAGTTGGTTCGTCATAGCTGAAGTTACCATCGCCGCTTACTTTTGTAGCACTTACTTGACCACGAACATCAGCTGATGTAACTTTGGCATAAGTGAACACACCTGTAGCACTATTATAGCTTAAACCACCAAAGCCTGTTCCGCTTGTAGTAGCACTTAGGTGAGCACGAACTTCAGTTGAGCTTGGACCTGTATATGTGAATGCACCAGTTGCGCTGTCATAACTGAATGAACCATCACCGCCTGCATCAGTAGCACTTATTGCATCGCGAGCGCGAGCGTTTGTGAAGTACATTGTACCGCTACTTGTTGTTGCTGCCGGATCTTCAGTAACTTCGCTAGTATCTAAACCAGACAAGTTAAATGTGAACGCACCAGTTGAACTGTTGTAATCTAAAACAGAAGTATCGCTTGATGTTAAAGAAATGGCACTGCGAGCACGACTGTTCAAGAAGTACAAGTTAGTTTCTTCAGTAACGCTGTCAGTACCAAAAGATGTACTACCACCTAAAGAAACAGTTGCACCGTTAATTGTAACGCTGTTGTTTGTCAAGCTACTATTTGGAATAGCACTTAGAGCAATAACACCAGTTGAACTATCGTATGTTACACCAGTTGCGCTTGTAGCACTTACGCTACTACGAGCACGAGCTGTTGTGAAGTATAAGTTAGTACCTTCAGCCAATGCAGTAGTTGTGTGATTGCTGATATCGCTAACTGTACCAGTTACATTACCTGTAACATTACCAGTTACATTACCTGTTACATTACCTGTTACATTACCTGTTACGTTACCTGTTAGGTTACCGCTGAAGCCTGTGTTAGCAGTAATTGTAGTACCTGTAATAGCTGCCGCTGTTGCGCCACCAATTACTGTACCATCAATGTTACCGCCGTTGATATCAACTGTAGAGAATGTACTTGTACCTGTGCTTGTTACGTCACCAGTTAGGTTACCTGTAACATTACCAGTTAAGTCACCTGTTACATCACCTGTTACATCACCAGTTAAGTCACCAACAAAGCTAGGAGCTGTCAATGTAGTTGTTAAACTTAAACCACCAGTAATGCTAACGTCTTTGTTGAAGTTCCAGCTATCTGTACCACTTGCATAAGTGATTGTTGCACTAGCACCGTCAACTGTTAAACCAGCACCGTTAGCTTGAGCGGCAGTTGTGCTACCTTTAGCCAATGTCAAGTTCAAGTCAGCAATTTCAACTGTGTTAGATTGAATAGATGTTAATGTACCCAATACTGTTAAGTCACCACTAACTGTTACATCATTGAATGTAACGTCGTCAGTTGTAGCAACACTTTGACCAATTGCAATTTCACCAGTAGAACTTGTGTAAGTTACACCAGTACCACCTGATAATGTTGCGCGAGCGCGACTTTGTGTGAAGTACATTGTACCAGAAGTTACTGTTGCACTTGGATCTTCAGCTAAATCGCTGGTATCTTTGGCAGCTAATGCGCTGTCAAAACGTGCTTGTGTGTAGTATAGGTTAGTACCTTCTGTCAAGTTAGTAGTCGACTTAGCACCAAATGCTGAATCGAAACGAGCTTGTGTGTAGTAAAGGTTACTTGTACCTTCGTTAATAGCATCTGTATCAATAGATCCAGAAGCACCTAAACTAATTGTAGTACCATTGATAGTAATGTCGCTATTTGTCAAGCTACTATTTGGAATAGAACTTAAAGCAATAACACCAGTAGAACTGCTATATGTTACACCAGTATTTGATGTAGCACTTAGGTGAGCACGAACTTCACTGGCACTTGGACCTGTGTAAGTAAATGCGCCTGTTGCGCTATCATAACTGAATGAACCATCACCACCTGCATCAACTGCACTTACTGCACCACGAGCGCGAGCAGTAGTGAAATACAAGTTTGTACCTTCAGCAACGTCAGTAGTACTTTGATTGCCTAAGTTAAATGTGAACACACCATTTGAACTGTTGTAATCTAATACACTTGTTTTATCACTTGTCAAACTAATAGCACCACGAGCACGGCCATTTGTGAAGTACAAGTTAGTTTCTTCAGTAACGCTGTCAGTACCAAAAGATGTACTACCACCTAAAGCAACGGTAGAACCGTTAACTGTTACGCTGTCGTTTGTTAAACTGCTATTTGGAATACCAGATAAGCTGAATACACCAGTTGAACTATTGTATTGAGCACCTGTATTTGTTGTAGCACTTAGGTGAGCACGAACTTCACTAGCACTTGGGCCTGTGTAAGTGATTACACCAGTTGCATTATCATAGCTTAAACTGCCGTCGCCACCAGCATCTGTAACACTGATATGAGCACGAACTTCACTAGCACTTGGACCTGTGTATGTGAACGCACCAGTTGCGCTATCGTAACTGAATGAACCATCACCACCTGCGTCAACTGCACTTAATGCATTGCGATAGTTAGTGTTTGTAGGACCTGTGTATGTGAATACACCAGTTGCGCTGTCGTAACTGAATGAACCATCACCGCTTGCTTTTGTAGCACCTAAGTGGGCACGAACTTCACTAGCACTTGGGCCTGTGTATGTGAACGCACCAGTTGCGCTATCGTAACTGAATGAACCATCACCACCTGCGTCTACTGCGCTTACTGCGCTACGAGCGCGAGCGTTTGTGAAGTACAAGTTTGAACCTTCTGTTACATCACTTGTGCTTGGAGCACTGATAGAAATAACACCAGTTGTGTCATCATAACTTAAATTGCTCCAGCCGCTTGCGCTAATTGATTCGCGAGCACGGCTTTCTAAGAAGTACAAGTTTGTTGTACCTTCAGCAACGTCGTCAGTAGTTTGGTTAGCTAAGTTGAAAGTAAACACACCAGTTGCGCTATTATAGTCTAAAACGCTTGCTTTGTTAGTTGTTAAGCTAATAGCATCTCTGGCTCTTGTATTTGTGAAGTACAAGTTTGTACCTTCAGTAATACCAGTAGTAGTTGGTGTTGTATAACTAAAGTTACCAGTAGCACTATTGTAACTAATATCGCCACTTGCACTTACGGCTGCACGAACACGAGCGTTTGTGTAATATAAATTGTTAGTACCTTCGTCAATAGAATCTGTGCTCGGTGTTACAAAAGTAAAACGACCTGTACCTGTATTGTAACTTAAAATGTCAGTGTCGTCTGTTGTCAATTTAATTGCAGTTGCGGCACGTGCATCTGTAAAGTATAGATTTGCACTACCTTCACCAATATCGTCTGTATCTAATACAACATCACCAGTTTGTGTGTTAACACTCCAAACAGCGGCTTGAGTGCTAATAATACCTGTACTATTATCATAGTCAATATTTGCACCTGCGCTTACACTAGCACGAGCACGAGCTGTTGTATGATATAAGTTCGTTGAACCTTCAACAATTTTGTCTGTATCAGGTGTTGTGAAAGTGAATTGACCAGTTGAACTGCTGTAAGAAATAATCTGAGCATCATCACTGTTTAAACCGATACTTCCACGGGCGCGAGATTGTGTAAAGTATTGGTTTGTTTGACCTTCTAAAATACCGTCACTTGTTGGGTGACTGTAAGTGAATTGACCAGATGTACTATCATATGACAGAACGTTAGTGTTGTCACTAGTCAAGCTAATCGCGCCTTTTGCACGAGCGGCTGTGTAGTACAAGTTTGTTGTACCTTCAGCAACATCATCTGTACTATAGATCATTTGTCCGTCGACTAGATCATCAACGTACTGTTTTGTAGTAGCGTGAAGAGATTGTGTAGGTGCACCTGATAGTGTCAATGCACCTGTCATTGCTTGACTACCATCTTTTGGTAGTTTTGTAGCAATACTATTTGCAACCGTGGTTGCAAAATTTTCATCATCAGCGATAGCGGCTGCTAATTCATCCAATGTATTCAATAAATCCGGAACAGTTCCTAATAATTCTGAAATTGCTGTTCTAACATACGCCGTACTTGCTAATTGAGTAGTATTAACGCTTTGAGCGGCAGTTGCCGCTGTTGGTTGACCACGTAGGTCAACGTTGTCCATAATGGAACTTGACCTGGCTTTAATTAATGGCATTTTATTATCCTTAATATTGGATTTCTAATGAAATCCTCAGGCTTGATTTGAGTCTGAACCTAAAGACTGCTCTAACTCTGCTAGAGTATTAAGTAACTCTGGAGCAGAATCAACTAAATTTGCAACTTCTTGAGTTACGAATTCCGTTGTAGCTATTTCGGAAAATTGACCTGATGCAGTTGGTGATCCACGTAAATTTACGCTATCGGTTAAAGAACTAGACCTCAACTTTATTAAAGGCATCTTATCAACTCCTTGGCATTTTTAAGTTTGGTGCCGCCAACCTGGATAAGTTCATATGACTAGTAGCCAATAGTTCTTTGTTATATTAACAAGACCATCACTGGCTACTACTGTGATTTCATATCGACTAGGACTGCTGTTATTAGGCGCAGTTCCTACGATACTTGTTCCGCTTACTGATAACCAAGTAATTGCGGATTCGCCTGCATTAGCAGGCTGTATAGTTATACTTGTAGTATTATTTACTCCAAGTACAAAATTAATGCTGTCTCCAGCCCTAAAACGACCGATATACGATGTGCTATTTGTAAACTTAGGTTTACTAGCACCGTAATTGATTAAATTTTTATAAACATATTCATTACCACTGACATCTACCAGTGTCAAGTCTTGCGGAGTATTCCATAAGGATCCGGTAATTTGACTTGTTTCAACCATAAGTTGAAGAATATTTTCACTAGGGTAATCTATCCTAGTTATTGCTTGACCGCCAATTTTGGCGCCTGTGCCGTATGCAATATCTAAACATACGACTGAAATTGTTGTATAAGAACTTATTGTACTATAAGATATATCAGTTACTTTTGGTCTAGGTCTATCGCTGGTTGTATTACTTCTAAGAATACGAACCTGAATTCTATCACCGATTGCCGGTGCTTCATCAAATGCAAGAGTAGTTCCATCTATTACATTATAGCTATAATAAGGTTCCTGTGTAATACCGTTGATAGATACTACCAATAAATGCGGACTACTTACACTGGTTATTATATCGAATTCTAATGTAGTGCCGTCACCTGAAAAATTTCTTGTTAAAGGTGTTAGTGTATTTGTTTGACTTCTAAACTGTCCGATAGTTGTATCATATACTAAAACTTCTCCAGTGGTAGGATTGTTAACTGTTACATCAGTAAGATCATTTAACTGTAAGTTATTAATCGTAGTTGTAAGATCACTGTCTGTTTGACTTATTTGACTATCAACATAGTCTTTATTAGTTAACAAACGCCAAGTGCTACCATCAAAGAACTCTGGATTGAACAATTCATTTGAATATCTTATTTGACCTTCTTCGCCAGTAGGACGTTGAGTAGAATCACCTGCAGGTAATTTTAATGCACCTTGGGCATTAATTTCTAACACACCGCTTTCAGGTGTTATTGTTTCGTTTGAGTGATTTACTTTAATTGCCATATTATCCTCTTATATTGAAACAACATCAATAACTGCTGTCCAACTTATTGTATCTGTGCCTACACCTGTACAAGTTACAGTCATTTCACCATCTGAGTCAAAATTTATTGTTGGTTCTGTAAAGTTATTAGTATCTACAAATGTGTTAGTAACATATCCAGAAATAGTTGTTGTGCCTTGTAAGTAGCAACCTTTTATTTCGTAGGCTGCGGTATTAACACCTTTACCAACTACATATGCTGTAAAAAATACAGTAGATTCTGCTGTGAATTTTAATCCATCTCTGTCTAATAATTCTATCGTTGCTGTATTAGTAGTAATACCAGACAAAGTTGCTCGTTGATTTTTTAGACCTATTTTAAATCTATCTGTTGTTGTGCCGTGCAATTTTGTGTATATGTCTGCCATTATTTGTTCCAGCTATCGAGAATCATTTCCTCTATCTTATTTATTAGATTTTGGCCAGGCTCGCTGGTTGTCCAATTATTATCAGGGCAAGTAGAATTTGCAAACATTGCTTTTGCGGGCATATAACAGCCGCATAGTTTACAAGTTTTTATTGTTTTATTTAATTTATCACAGTCGTTACAAATAGCTAAACGAAATAATTTAACTTCTTCACTTACTGTTTTTAACATAAATTCATTTACTATCTTTATTTTCTTCGACTGATTCTGCCGCCCATCTTTTAACTGGACAACTGGCAGCCGCAAACATAGTCTTTGCTGGCATAAAACAATGGCAAATTTTACAAGTATTTAATGTTTTGTTTAAATCGTCACAGCTTTTACAAATAGCAAAACGAAATGCTTTAACATCATCACTTACTTTTTTTAAATTTATTGTACTCATACTATTATTTATTTCAGTCAGATATTAAAAAAGGACTCCGAAGAGTCCTTTTTAATAGTAAAATACTATGTAACGGATTACATATACTTAACTGCACCGATAGCAATTTTGCCTAGGTAGTCAGCAGCGTTGCCCAAAGAGCTAGCTGTGTTTGTCAACTC
>ENA-OSIY01001888-OSIY01001888.1-marine-metagenome-genome-assembly--contig:-NODE-1888-length-11075-cov-7.894708_pt1 | contig 11075 bp, 8 predicted proteins | sample MGYA00237884_ERZ534233 | MGnify/ENA primary metagenome ERZ534233 (study PRJEB26412, sample SAMN06343840) | marine metagenome | isolation source: estuarine water | place: USA: Columbia River Estuary... | reverse complement strand
ATTGAAGGAATGACTCCGGGTGATGCAATGCCTGAAGGTGAAGAGTCACGTGCTTTCTATACTGCTAAGTCTTCACATAAGTTAATTGTGCTTGGCGCTGGTTCTTTCCTACATTTTGTTATTGGCTACATACTTCTCTTTGTTCTATTTGCTGGCGTGGGTACTAATCAACTACTCCCAACAATTAATCAAGTAGTAAAGGGATCAGCAGCTCAATCTGCAGGCATCCTTGCTGGAGATGAAGTCCTAGCTATCAATGGCAAGCAAGTTGAAAATTGGTACAAGGATGTTCAAGTAATTCGTAACTCCAATGGCGCTCCTCTGACTTTATTAATTGAGCGTGGTGGAGAACAACTGACAATCACTGCTTCGGCAAAGCTGGAAACTATTGATGGCACAGAGCGCTTTGTTCTTGGAATCATTAATGATGTTGGGCTTAAGCGCTCTGACCTTGTTACATCGGTAAAGAACTCAGCGATTGTCACCAAGGATTTCTTAGTGCAAAGCGTTAAATCGCTCATTAATCTTCCATCAAAGATTCCTGCTTTGTGGGGACAAGCTGTAGGTGGCGAAACACGTGATCCCAATGGTTTAGTTGGGGTTGTTGGGGTTGCACGAGTATCTGGAGAAGCCGTTGGAAGTGATGCACTTTCGATAACTGAGCGTCTATCAACATTTATATTAATTATTGCTAGCTTAAATATCTTCGTTGGTTTGTTTAATCTATTGCCGATATTGCCACTCGATGGTGGCCATATAGCAGTGGCTATCGCCGATGAACTTCGTGCATTTATCGCACGCCTTCGTGGCCGAGCACGCCCAGCAGCAATTGATGTGACCTTGCTGACCCCAATCACCATGGTGGTCTTCGTAATTCTGGCAGCCCTTACGGTTCTGCTGCTGGTTGCAGACATTGTTAATCCAGTCATACTTAATCTTTAGCGCAACCAGCATTCTTACGGCACAATAGCGCCATGGTTGATTTAGGAATCCCAAGCGCACCACCTGCCACACTCAGTCCGCGTCGAAAGACGCGTCAGATGATGGTGGGCAAAGTAGGCGTTGGAAGTGATTTTCCAGTCAGCGTTCAATCAATGTGCACCACTCTTACAGCAGATGTGAATGCAACGTTGCAGCAAATTGCTGAGTTAACCGCTTCAGGATGTCAGATTGTTCGTGTGGCAGTTCCAAGTCAAGATGATGCTGATGCGCTGGCTCAGATTGCTAAGAAATCACAGATTCCAGTTATTGCAGATATTCACTTTCAACCTAAATATATTTTTGCGGCAATTGATGCCGGTTGCGCAGCAGTACGTGTAAATCCTGGCAACATCAAGCAATTTGATGACAAAGTAAAAGAGGTTGCCAAAGCTGCAGGAGATGCTGGAATTCCAATTCGCATCGGTGTTAACGCCGGTTCATTAGATCCACGCCTTCTTGCAAAATATGGAAAAGCAACACCTGAGGCATTAGCTGAATCAGCTCTGTGGGAAGCATCGCTATTTGAAGAACATGGTTTTTCAGATATTAAAATCTCGGTTAAACACCATGACCCAGTAATTATGGTCAATGCCTATCGCATTCTTGCTGCAAAGTGTGACTATCCATTGCACTTAGGTGTGACAGAGGCCGGTCCAATTTTCCAAGGAACAATTAAGTCAGCAACTGCATTTGGAATTTTGTTAGCAGAAGGCATCGGCGACACCATTCGTGTTTCCCTTTCAGCCCCACCAGTTGAAGAAGTCAAGGTTGGAATTTCAATTCTAGAATCACTTAATCTTCGTCAACGTAAACTAGAAATTGTTTCGTGTCCTTCATGTGGGCGCGCACAGGTTGATGTGTATACATTGGCAGAAAAGGTTCAAGCAGGATTACAAGGTATGACTGTTCCTTTGCGCGTTGCTGTTATGGGCTGTGTTGTTAATGGTCCAGGAGAGGCACGTGAGGCAGATCTTGGAGTTGCATCAGGAAATGGCAAGGGCCAGATATTTGTTAAGGGCCAAGTTATTAAAACTGTTCCGGAAGCCCAAATCGTTGAAACTTTAATTGAAGAAGCGATGCGATTAGCCGAAGAAATGGAAGCCGCTGGCGTTGCTTCAGGGCAACCATCAGTTGATGTTCGATAGGCTCACTCCATGCTAAAAATGTCTACGCTCTTTTTGCGTACATTGCGTGATGACCCAGCAGATGCTGAAGTTGCAAGCCATCGCTTATTAGTAAGAGCGGGATATATTCGCCGTATTGCAGCTGGAATTTATTCATGGTTACCCCTTGGAGTTATTACTCTTCGCAACGTTGAAAACGTCATTCGACAAGAGATGGACCAAGCCGGATTTCAAGAAGTTCATTTCCCAGCACTTTTGCCACGTGAGGCATATGAAGCAACGAATCGTTGGGAAGAGTACGGACCATCCCTATTTCGCCTTCAAGATCGTCGCGGCGCGGATTATTTACTAGGACCAACACATGAAGAGATGTTTACCTTGATGGTTAAGGGCGAATATTCATCTTATAAAGATCTTCCGCTTTCTATCTATCAAATTCAGACTAAGTATCGCGATGAGGCACGCCCTCGCAGCGGAATCATCCGCGGGCGTGAGTTTGTGATGAAGGATTCTTATTCATTTGATATCGATGATGCAGGCTTAGAAACTTCCTATCAAAAGCACCGTGAGGCATATGTCAGTTGCTTTAATCGTCTAGGAATGAAATACAACATTGTTAAGGCTGTCTCAGGTGCTATGGGTGGATCTAAATCTGAAGAGTTCTTAGCTCCATGCCCAACCGGTGAAGACACATATGTTCTTTGTCCTAAGTGCGGCTTTGCTGCAAATGTTGAAGCGATGGTTACAAAAGTTCCAGCTGGCGATGCCTCTGCCACACCTGCACTTGAAGTGTTGAACACACCAAACACACCAACTATTGATTCACTTGTTGAGCTCATGAACGCACAGTTTGGTGGGGGACATACCGCAGCTGATACTTTGAAAAACATTATGCTGATGGCCGATGGAAAGCCGCTAGCGGTTTTAGTTCCTGGTGATCGCGAAGTTGATTTGAAGCGTTTGCAAGAAAATCTTGGTGGAGTTCATGAACTTCGTGTATTTGAAGAGGCTGACTTTGCTAAACACCCTTCACTTGTTAAGGGATATATCGGACCACAGGATGCTGCAAAATCTGGAATTAAAGTTCTAGCTGATCCACGTGTAGCACCAGGAACTTCATGGATTAGCGGTGCAAATAAGAAGGATCATCACGCACGTTATGTTGTTAATGGTCGTGACTTCACTCCTGATGCATACGTTGAAGCAGCTGAAGTCCGCGCAGGAGACAACTGTCCTGAGTGCAACACTGAAATCATTATTGATCGCGCTATTGAAATTGGTCATATTTTCCAACTTGGTCGCAAGTATGCAGAGGCGCTTAGCCTTACGGTCTTAGATCACAACGGTAAATCCCAAGTAGTAACTATGGGTTCTTACGGCATTGGCGTTTCACGCGCAGTTGCAGCTATTGCCGAACAGACAAGTGATGAGATTGGGCTTAACTGGCCAGCAGAAATCGCCCCAGCAAAGGTGCATATCGTTGCCACAGGTAAAGAAGATCTGCCATTTGATACTGCCCTTGAAATTGGTCAAAAGTTAGAAGCTGCCGGCATCTCTGTCATGCTCGATGATCGCCGCGATGCAAGTGCTGGCGTTAAGTTCAAGGATGCTGAGCTGATAGGTAATCCAATTATTGTCGTTGTCGGTAAAGCGCTAGCTGAAGGTAAAGTCGAAGTCCGTGTTCGCAAGAGCGGGGATAAGAGTGAAGTTGTTGTTGCAGATGCAGTGTCAACAATTACCAAGTTACTAGCTTAGAAAAGTGTTTGCTGACTTAACCCTTGCTACGGGCCTCTTTCTCATCTCTGCCTCCTTTTTTGCAGGATTTGTTGATTCAATCGCAGGTGGTGGGGGATTAATCCAACTTCCAGCTTTACTCATTGGTTTGCCTAAAACAGATACAGTCACGGTTCTTGGAACAAATAAATTAGGCTCAGTCTTTGGAACTACAACAGCTGCAGCCCTTTATCGCCGCCAAATTAAGCCTGACATAAGAGTACTTGCAGCGATGGCATTGCCAGCATTTGTTGGTTCGGCTGCTGGAGCTTCACTAGCATCGCACATTCCAACCCAATCTATGCGTCCAATTGTTTTAGTTCTTCTCATCGTTGTTGCTATATATACATGGCTTAAGCCAGATTTGGGAAAGATAGAGTTACTGCGGCATGCATCAAAGCGGCGAATTCAGATATCAATTGCAGCAGGATTGATTATTGGTTTCTATGATGGAATCTTTGGACCTGGCACAGGTTCATTCCTGATGTTGATCTTGGTGGTGTCTCTGGGATATGCCTTCATCACAGCATCTGCGATTGCTAAAGTTGTTAATGTTTCAACGAATGTTGGAGCTATCATAATTTTTGGTTTAAATGGCGCAATCATTTGGCAGCTCGGATTGATCCTGGGTGCAGCAAATGTCACGGGTGCCATCTTTGGTTCACGATTAGCAATCAAGGGTGGCTCAACCCTGGTCCGTAAGGTTTTCCTGATTGTTACGCTGGCCTTAATCCTCAAGGTAGGAATTGATACTTTCGCATCTTTCTAGTTACAATTGACCCACAACTTAATAAGAAAGCAGAAATACTCATGGCTCTCAAGGATTCATTGACCGAACTTCTCACCCCAGCTGTTGAAAACGCGGGATTTTTCTTAGAAGAAGTTCAAATACAAAAAGCCGGTAATCACAGCACGCTTATCTGTGTTGTTGATGGATTAAAACCTTTAAACATGGATGAAGTTACATCGGTATCACGCGTGATCTCAGAGCTTTTAGACAATGAAGCTTCACTGGGAGATAACCCATTTACCTTAGAAGTTACCTCACCTGGTGTTGATCGCCCACTTACTTTGCCTCGTCACTGGACTAAAAACCTCACTCGATTAATCAAGATGACGCTTAATGATGGAACCGTTCTGACAGCAAGGTTGGGTGAATTTAACGATACGCATGCCCAGTTAGTTGAAAATATCAAAGGGCGCATGAAAAACCATGAAATTGCATTTGCCGATATCAAGCGCGCGGTAGTTGAAATTGAATTTAATCGAAAGGATGACAACTAATGCATGTTGAGATGTCAGCCCTAGTAGAGCTCACTAATGAAAAAGGCATTCCACTTGAGCAGTTGATTCAGGCAATTGAAGTCGGAGTTCTTACTGCCTATAACCAGACTGATGAAGCCAAGCGCCATGCCCATGCTGTGCTAAATCGTGAGTCAGGTGAGATTCAGATTTTGATTCCTCAGTTCAATGAAATTGGCGAGAAAATCGGTGATGAGCAAGATATGCCTGAGGGTTTCTCACGCGTTGCCACATCAACAGCTAGACAAGTGATCAAGATGAAGATGCGTGAGACAAATGACGCGTCTATCGTTGCAGAGTTCACAGCCAATGTTGGAGATGTTATTTCTGGTGTTGTTCAGCAAGGGCGCGATCCAAAAATGATTCTCGTGAACCTAGGTCGATTTGAAGGGCGAATTCCACCTCAGGAGCAAGTTCCGGGTGAGCAATATAACCACGGTGATCGCATTAAGTGCTTTGTTGTTGAAGTAAAACAAGGTTTAAAAGGTCCAGAAATCATGTTATCTCGCAGCCACCCAGCACTTGTTAAACAGTTATTTGCATTAGAAGTTCCTGAAATTAATGATCGCATCGTTGAAATCATGGCAGTTGCACGCGAAGCAGGTCATCGCACCAAGATTGCAGTTCGCTCACACCGAGCTGGTGTGAGTCCTAAAGGTTCATTAATTGGACCCATGGGTGCACGTGCTCGCGCAGTGATGGATGAATTACATGGAGAGAAAATCGATATTGTGGATTGGTCGGAAGATCCTGCAACATTTGTTGGACACTCACTTGCACCAGCCAAAGTTGCATCCGTGCAAATCACTGACCTTGCTGGACGCTCTGCCAAGGTGGTTGTGCCTGATTACCAACTCTCACTTGCCATTGGAAAAGATGGGCAAAATGCACGCTTAGCGGCCCGCTTAACTGGCTGGCGAATCGATATTCACCCAGACAATCCGATTGAGGCCTAAGGCCATTATGTAAAGGGGCCTTGGGTTCGATACCATAGGGCATTGCTTAAACCGAAGAAATGGATAAGAAAGATATGAAACTCAAATGAGCTCGCTAGAACTATGAGGTCGTACAACTAGGGCTTGCATGTGAAGTTTCATGCGGGCCAAGACAGGGGAAAAAGTGTCAAAGGTCCGCGTACACGAGTTAGCAAAGCAACTCGGTATGGAGAGCAAGGTCGTCCTTGCAAAGCTCCAAGAAATGGGCGAATTCGTCCGATCAGCATCATCGACAGTAGAAGCGCCAGTTGTGCGCAAGCTCATCGAGATGTATCCCGATGCAAAACCTGCAGAGGAAAAAAAGCCTGTCAAAAAGGCTGCAGCTAAAAAAGCCGCTGCAAAACCTAAGGGCGAAGTAACTGCTGAACAAGCAGCAGAATTAGCCGCAGAACTTGGCGTTGATATCAACGCTCTTAAGGCACAGCAGGAACGTGTTGAAGCGGCAAAAGCAGAGTCTGCAAAGACACATGCAGCTGAAGTATTTGCTGAAGAAAAATCTGAACTTCCAAAACCTGCACCACGTCCAGGTAATAATCCATTTTCAACTGGTGGAGCAGTTCCACGCCCACCGCGTCCTGGTAATAATCCATTTTCAACTGGTGGAACAACACCACGTCCACCACAACGTCCGGGCGGTGCACCACAACGTCCTGGAATGTCAGGACCTCGTCCAGGTTCAGTTCGTCCAGGCTTTGCTGCACGTCCACCAGGGGCTCGTCCACCAGCAGGTGCTGGTTTTCCTCCACGTACTGGAGCTCCTTCAACTGGTGCACCAGCATCTCCATATAAATCAAATGCAGGTGGAGCACCAGCAGGTGGTCCACAACGTCCAGGTGGCGGTCGTCCACCACAACGTGGCGGTGCAGGCGGAGCATTTGGAAAGAATGCAAGCAAGAAGTCAGGACGTAAATCTAAATCTAGAAAAGCATTGCGCGATGAATTCGACAATATGCAGGCACCACAACTTGGTGGAGCAGTTGTTCCACACGGTGATGGCAAGACTCCTATTCGTATGCGTCGCGGTGCTTCATTGGCAGATTTCGCAGACAAGATCAATGCAGATCCAGCAGCGCTAGTTGCAGCGCTCTTTCACTTGGGTGAAATGGTTACAGCAACTCAATCTGTGGATGCTGATACTTTTGAAATTCTTGGTGTTCAACTGGGCTATGACATTCAAATTGTTAGCCCAGAAGATGAAGATCGTGAACTACTACAAGGCTTTGATATTGATTTAACTGACGAACTCAGTGATATCGATCCTGATATGTTGGTTGCACGTCCTCCAGTTGTGACCGTTATGGGTCACGTTGACCACGGTAAGACTTCGCTTTTGGATGCAATCCGAAAGAGTGAAGTAATGAAGTCAGAAGCTGGTGGAATTACACAGCACATTGGTGCATACCAAATTCACCATGACCATAACGGAATTAATCGCGCAATTACATTTATTGATACACCAGGTCACGAGGCTTTCACAGCTATGCGTGCTCGTGGTGCCAAGGTAACTGACATTGCAGTTCTTGTAGTTGCTGCAGATGATGGAATCATGCCTCAGACAATTGAAGCGTTAAACCACGCTCAAGCAGCTGATGTTCCAATCGTTGTGGCCGTTAACAAGATGGATAAAGAGGGTGCGAACCCAGATAAGGTCCGTCAGCAGTTAACTGAGTACAACTTGATCGCAGAAGAGTACGGCGGAGAAACAATCTTCGTAAACGTCTCTGCAAAATCAGGCCAAGGTGTTCAAGATTTGATCGAATCAATTCTTCTTACCGCCGATGCAGCTATTGATCTGCGCGCTGTTGCAGATGATTCTGCTCGTGGTGTTGCCATTGAAGCTCACCTTGATCGTGGCCGTGGTCCAGTTACAACAGTTCTTGTTCAACGTGGAACTCTAAGAATTGGAGATCCAATTGTTGCCGGTGGCGCATTTGGTCGCGTTCGTGCGATGTTGGATGAAAATGGTGACGCTGTTGAAACAGCTGGCCCATCACGTCCAGTTCAGGTTCTTGGTTTCACATCTGTTCCAAGTGCTGGAGATACATTCTTAGTTGCCGATGAAGATCGCACAGCTCGTCAGATCGCTGAAAAGCGTCAAGCTGCAGAGCGAAATGCACAGCTTGCTAAGGCACGTAAGAAGGTCTCTCTTGAAGACTTTATGGAGCAATCCAAGATCACTACTCTTAACTTGATTCTTAAGGGTGACGTAAGTGGATCTGTGGAAGCTCTAGAAGAGGCATTGATGCAGCTCGATGTTGGCGCAGAAGTTGATCTTCGCGTTATTCACCGTGGTGTTGGTGCAATTACTAAGAGCGATATTACGTTGGCATCTGCATCTACTGCAGTAGTGATTGGCTTTAACGTTAAGCCAGAACCACAGACTGCAATCTTTGCTGATCAAGAAGGCGTTGAAGTTCGCTTCTACTCAGTTATCTATCAAGCAATTGAAGAGATTGAGCTCTCTCTTAAGGGTCTGCTCAAGCCAATCTATGAAGAAGCGATCATTGGTAACGCTGAAGTTCGTGAGATCTTCAAATCTTCTAAGGCTGGAAACATTGCTGGTTCACTTGTTAAGGATGGAGTCATCCGTCGTAATGCAAAGGCACGTATTTTGCGTGGTGAAACCCTCATCCTGGATAACCTCACAATCGACTCACTTAAGCGCTTTAAAGATGATGCAACTGAAGTCAAAGAAGGCTTCGAGTGCGGAATTGGTCTTGGCAATATGAAGGATCTTCAAATTGGCGACACCATTCAAGTCTTTGAGATGCGCGAGAAAAAGCGGGTATAAAAATGGCAGCATCACACCGCAGCCAAAAGGTTGCAGACCGAATCAAAGTAATTGTGGCGCAGTTGCTTGAGACAAAGATCAAAGATCCACGTCTTGGCTTCGTCACCGTTACTGATGCACGCGTTACTGGAGATCTCCAACAAGCTTCGGTTTTCTATACCGTGCTAGGTGATATCGACCAACGTGCTGCTACAACTGCCGCACTTGAGAGTGCTAATGGTGCGATTAGATCAGCACTTGGGCGTGAACTAGGTTTGCGAATCACGCCAACGCTTGCATTCTTTGAAGATGGTTTGCCAGAGAGTGCTAAAGCACTTGATTCATTGCTTACAAAAGTACATGAGTTAGATGCTGAAGTTGCTGCTCTTCGCGCTAATGCAACATATGCCGGGGGAGAAGATCCATATAAAGCCCCTCGCGTTATTGACGAGGACTAATCATCGAGCACGGATTTCTGGTTGTAGATAAAGAACCAGGTATGACAAGCCACGATGTTGTGGCTATTGCACGACGTGCACTTGGTACACGCAAAGTTGGCCATGCCGGCACGTTAGATCCGATGGCGACAGGCATTTTGGTTTTAGGTTTTAATAACGGCACACGTTTGCTTCAATACATCACCAATGGGGATAAAAGCTATGCAGCCACAGTTGTTCTAGGTGCTGCAACAGTCACAGATGATGTTGAAAGTGAAGTTATTTCACGCGGTGATGTTTCAGGTATTACTGATGCTCAAATAGAAGCAGAGATGGCGAAGATGCGTGGAACCATCATGCAACGCCCAAGTTCAGTATCTGCCGTGAAAGTCGATGGTGAGCGCGCATATGATCGCGTTCGAGCAGGTGAAAGCGTTGAACTTGCTTCTCGTGAAGTCACGATTTCACAGTTGGATATCACAGCAATCCGCCGCATTGAAAACGCTATTGAAGTTGATATTGAAGTGACCTGTTCTGCCGGCACGTTTATTCGAGCTATAGCCCGAGATTGTGGTGATGCACTTGCAGTCGGGGGACACCTCAATGCATTGCGCCGCACGCGAGTTGCGGGCTTTGGTTTAGATAAGGCCATCTCCCTCACATCGCTTAAGGCGGGGGAGTTTGCAACGTTGCCTTTAGTTGATGTTGCACGGACAACATTTACTGCACGTGAGCTTGCACTTGAGGAAGTAAATGAACTCTCCTTTGGACGCCCACTGAGCCCAAATCCAGATGAAGCGATCTATGCAGCGATTTCTGGACAAGAGCTCATCGCGCTGTTGTGTAACAAGGATGCTTTAGCCAAGCCAATCGCCGTATTCGCAGCGGCTAACTAGGTCTGAGACAATATAAACATGAGCGTTGTAGTCATTGGGGTCTTTGATGGTGTCCATAAGGGACATCAAGAAGTGCTCAATCAAGCCAAAGCGATTGCTGGTGATGAAAAGATTATTGCGCTGACTTTTGATCCACACCCAACAACTGTTTTTGCACCAGATCGCGCTCCGACTTTGCTCACAATTCTGACTGATCGAATCGAATTACTGAAGATCCATAACGCAGATCAAGTAGCCGTTATGAAGTTCACTCCGGAATTTGCAGCTATGTCACCTGAGGATTTTGTAAATAAAGTTCTGGTAGACCAGCTTGGCGCAACAAAGGTTGTGGTTGGTAAGAACTTTACATATGGATCAAAGGCTGCCGGAAATGTTGATTCATTAAAGGCCCACTCTGGCTTTGAGACGATTGTGCTAGATCTTGAACCATCTGATGGTGAAGTTGTTTCTTCCACACGAATCCGCAAATTAATTGTTGAAGGCAATGTTGAACAGGCACGGGAGTTATTAACTAGACCTCATCGTTTAGATGGAATTGTGGTTCATGGCGAAAAGCGTGGTCGCGAAATTGGTTACCCAACTGCTAATTTGGGAGATCTTGAAAATCAAACAATTCCAGCTGATGGTGTGTATGCAGGATGGTTAACGGTTGGCATTGATAGATGGCCTGCCGCAATTTCAATTGGTACCAATCCAACTTTTGATGGAGTCCGAGGCCGCCAAGTTGAGGCATATGCCATTGATCAAGTTGGTTTAGAGCTCTATTCACAGCGGGCAACAATTGAATTTGGTTGGCG
>ENA-OSIY01001886-OSIY01001886.1-marine-metagenome-genome-assembly--contig:-NODE-1886-length-11079-cov-5.857571_pt1 | contig 11079 bp, 10 predicted proteins | sample MGYA00237884_ERZ534233 | MGnify/ENA primary metagenome ERZ534233 (study PRJEB26412, sample SAMN06343840) | marine metagenome | isolation source: estuarine water | place: USA: Columbia River Estuary... | reverse complement strand
ATACGAGATTGCTGCCTGTCTCGTGGGCTCGGAGATGTGTATAAGAGACAGGCGTATGGGGTTCAAGGAGGGTGACCTAGTTCTAGAGGTCGGCCGTTCTGGTGGCTGTGATGAAAGCCTTCGAAAACAAATCAGCGCCATTACTAAAGAAGAATTCGTAGATAGCGATGCACATGAAGTCGTTGATGGCGTAGTCATTTGGTGGCGCGATGGTGATGGCGATCTCGTTGATGAATTAATGGATGCTCTTACCTATTTAAGTGAGAGCGGACCTATCTGGGTATTAACTCCCAAGGTTGGCCGCGATGGTCACGTTGAACCCAGTGATATTCAAGATGCAGCACCTACTGCTGGCTTAAGTCAGACCTCATCATTTTCTATTGCAGCTGACTGGAGTGCAACTTGTCTGGTGGCACGTAAAGCAGGTAAACGGTAGATTGCGCTCTATGACTCTGACAATTGGCCAAGCCGCTCCAGATTTTGAAGTTCTCAACCAACATGGTGAGATGCTTTCACTCTCATCTTTTAAGGGTAAAAAGAATGTTGTCCTTCTTTTCTATCCCTTCGCATTCTCAGGAATCTGCACCGGTGAACTGTGTGCACTGCGTGATGATCTAGCTGCCTTTCAAAACGATAACGTTGAATTGCTAGCAATCTCATGTGATCCTATGTATGCACAGCGTGCATTTGCCGAAGCTGAAGGTTATAAGTTCCCAGTACTTGCTGACTTCTGGCCACATGGCGCAGTTGCTAAGGGATACGGTGTCTTTGAAGAATCACGTGGTTGTTCAACACGTGGAACTTTTGTGATCGATAAGGAAGGCATCTTGCGCTGGCAGGTAGTCAATGGCCTTGGAGATGCGCGCAATATCGCCGATTACAAGGCTGCAATCGCTGCGCTCTAAGCGGGGGATTTAGCGATTTAACTAGGGTGAAGTAAGATTCACCAGTACTCATAGCAGTACAAAGGGTGCTTAGCTCAGTGGTAGAGCGTCTCGTTTACACCGAGAATGTCGGGGGTTCGAAACCCTCAGCGCCCACCAGATCTTTACGAAGGGGTTGATTGCAGAGAATGAAAGCCAGCCCAAGTGATCAACGTCAGATTCTTGATGTGGCAGCTTTTGACCAGAAAACCACTGCACTTAACCACAGCGCTTCAATCCTTCCTGAAATTGCCGAGTTAGTAAGCACCACTACAAAATCTCATAACGCTCGCGATCTTCGTATTGCAGCAGAGACTGAACTCAATGATGTTAAGCGCGAACTCTTGCGCGCAGAGGCTGATGTTGAGCAGATAGTCACTCGCATTACCCGTGATGAATCCCGTCTCTCTGGGGGATCAGCATCACCTAAAGAGCTTGAACAACTTCAGCATGAAGTGGGAACTCTTAATGCACGTCGCGCCGAACTTGAAGAAGTAGAGCTAGAAATCATGATGCGCGTGGATGAAATCAAAGCCCGCATTACAGATCTTCAAACACAGGAAGCTGATTTCACCGCACAGATTAATGATCTCAATATCCGCAAAGAAAATGCGCTCGCAAAGATAAATGGTGAATTAGAAAGTATTGCCAAAGAGAGAAGTGAAACTCTGGCTTCAGTGTCTGCTGAATTTGTTGCGCTCTATGAAAAAGTGAGAGCTTCAAATAATGGAAATGGCGCCGCCGCCCTTGTGGCCGGAGCATGCACGGGTTGTCACCTTTCAATCAATACTGTGGAGCTCAAGCGAATTTCTGAGTTGGCTGATGATGAAGTGGTGCGCTGTGAAGAGTGCCGCTGCATCTTGGTGCGCGGAGCGTAGTAAATGGCACGTCATTTTTCATTAACTGCAGATGGTGGTTCACGCGGCAATCCTGGACCTGCAGGTTATGGGTCAGTCATTACTGAAAACGGCAAAATCATTGCAGAGCTCTATGACTTCATTGGAATTGCAACAAATAACGTTGCTGAATACTGCGGACTCATTGCCGGTTTAACTGCCATTAACGCCCTTGATCCGCAAGCAACTGTGGATGTGAAGATGGATAGCAAATTAGTAGTAGAACAGATGTCTGGGCGCTGGCAGATTAAGCATGCAGACATGCGAAAACTAGCCAGTGATGCCCGTTCTGCCCACACCGCAGCTCTTGTTAGCTACTCCTGGATTCCACGTGATGAAAACTCACATGCAGATCGCTTGGCAAACAAGGCATTGGATGAGCAAAGTGGCGGGGGAGAAATAATCTCTGTGCGCCAGAACTACTTAACTGAGCGCCTGCTTAACCCCGAAGAATCAACAACAATTTTCTTAATTAGACATGGTGAGACTGTTTTGACTCCGATGAAGAAGTTTTCTGGAGATGGCCCTTTAAATCCAGAGCTAACTGATATTGGTTTAGGGCAAGCTGAGAAAGTTGCAGAGGCGATAGCCAGATTTAATCCAGAAGTGATTATTGCTTCACCTCTCAAGCGCACAACACAAACGGCTGAAGCAATCTCCAAGGCAACAGGCCTTCCTATCGTCTTTGAAGATGCTTGGATTGAGTGTTCCTTTGGAATTTGGGATGGAATGTCCATAGATGAAGTAAAAGAGCGCTATCCAGCTGATTACAACTCATGGGTGTGTTCAACTTCTTTTGCACCACCAGAAGGTGAGTCTTATGACTCTGTGGCATTTCGCGTGGATGCTGCGATCTCACAGATTGCATCTGAGTATCCAGGACAGCGCGTCGTAGTTGTTACACACAATGGAACAATTAAATCTGCAGCTAAAGTTGTAGTCGGAGCACCTGCTGAATCAATCTTTCATATCGATATTTCACCATGCTCAATCACCACAATCTCAGTTTGGCCAAGTGATGGATTAAGAGCACTTCGAACCCTTAACGAACAGGCTCATTTACGCTAACGCGTCACTGGATTCTTGTCTGGGTAAGGCCTGAAATCTTCCACCACTAAATCGACTTCCAGTACAATCCTTCTATGAAAGTTTTAACTGTCAATATCACCAGCGTTGTGCATGAAGGTGAATGGACTGGCAGTGAAGGCAAAACTGGAATTGATAAGAGGGCAGCGGTAGGCCCAGTTCACTTTGCTAATGAAGAAGTCACAGGCGATGTTGTCGTAGATCGCAATCACCACGGGGGATATGACCAAGCGGTTTATGCATATGCCCGAGAAGATGCTGACTGGTGGGAAAAAGAGCTAAGTCAATCAATTGCTAACGGGCGATTTGGTGAAAACCTAACTACCTCCGGCATTGATGTTAATGGTGCCCTTGTGGGGGAGCGCTGGAAAATTGGCACAACAATTCTTGAAGTTTCACAACCACGCATTCCATGCCGCGTTTTTGCTGGATTCTGGCAGCGACCAACATTGATTAAAGAGTTTATGGCCTCTGGCAAACCTGGAACATACCTACGCATTATTCAAGAAGGCCACATCAGCGCTGGAGATGAAATTGAAGTTATTTCTAAACCACAACATGACATCTCAATTGCAGATCTGTATGCAGCAAAAAATGGAGAGCGCTCTAAAGTCGAAGAGATTGCTGCAGTTAAAGAACTATCCGGCAAATACCAAGAATGGGCTCAAAGCCTGCTTAGTTAGCCTCTTTGCACGCGCTCCAAGCCCCGATAGTGTTTACCCATGACAACTTCTTCGCGCATTTTGCATGCCGCAACGGGTTCAAATCTAACGGCTAAGGGTTGGGCACAAGAGGCAGCAATTCGTATGTTGCACAACAATTTAGATCCAGCAGTTGCTGAGCATCCTGAAAACTTAGTTGTCTATGGTGGCACAGGCAAAGCTGCCCGTAATTGGCCTTCTTTTGATGCAATTGTTAAGAGCCTTACTAACTTAAAAGATGATGAAACTCTTCTGGTGCAATCAGGTAAGCCTGTGGGAGTTTTTCAAACCCATGAATGGGCACCGCGTGTATTGATCGCAAACTCTAACCTCGTGGGGGATTGGGCTAACTGGCCAGAGTTTCGCAGATTAGAGCAACTTGGTTTAACGATGTATGGGCAGATGACTGCTGGTTCTTGGATCTACATTGGTACACAAGGAATCTTGCAAGGAACATATGAGACTTTTGCTGCCGTTGCACAAAAGCGCTTTAACGGAACGCTTCAAGGAACTCTGACTCTTACCGGTGGATGCGGCGGCATGGGCGGAGCACAACCACTTGCTGTGACCATGAATGGCGGAGTCTGCTTAGTTATTGATATTGATAAGACCAGATTAGAAAAGCGCATTGAAACTAGATACCTTGATGAGATTGCAGATAACGTTGATGATGCTGTTGAGCGTGTGCTCAAAGCAAAGGCTGCCAAAGTTCCACTCTCTGTTGGACTCGAAGGAAATGCCGCAGAGCTCTTCCCACTGCTTCTTTCAATGGATGTTCCAATCGATATCGTCACAGATCAAACTTCAGCTCATGATCCTTTCTCATACGTTCCTGTGGGAGTGAGCGTTCATGATGCGGCACGTATGGCAAAAGATAATCCTGAAGATTTCACTAAGCGCTCACAAGCATCTATGGCTAAACATGTTGAAGCGATGGTGGGCTTTATGGATAAAGGCGCAGAAGTATTTGATTACGGTAATTCAATCCGTGATGAAGCTCGTCAAGGCGGCTTCTCACGGGCCTTTGCCTTCCCAGGCTTTGTCCCTGCCTATATTCGACCATTATTTTGTGAAGGAAAAGGACCATTTCGATGGGTGGCTTTATCTGGAGATCCAAAAGATATTTATCGCACAGATAAAGCAGTTCTTGATTTGTTCCCAGAAAATGAAGGTTTGCATCGCTGGATCACTATGGCACAAGAAAAAGTTGCCTTCCAAGGTCTGCCTGCACGCATCTGTTGGTTGGGTTATGGAGAGCGAGACAAAGCTGGTCTTGCATTTAATGATTTAGTTGCACGCGGTGAAGTATCTGCTCCCATTGTTATTGGACGCGATCATCTAGATTGCGGCTCTGTTGCCTCTCCTTACCGTGAAACAGAAGCGATGCTCGATGGCTCTGATGCAATTGCTGATTGGCCATTACTCAACGCCATGGTCAACATCTCTTCCGGTGCCTCATGGGTTTCTATTCACCATGGTGGCGGAGTTGGTATGGGACGCTCTATCCACGCAGGACAAGTTTCAGTTGCTGATGGCACAAAGCTAGCTGCACAAAAACTAGAGCGAGTGTTAACAAATGATCCTGGCATGGGAGTTATTCGACATGCTGATGCTGGTTATGACATAGCTGTGGACACAGCAAAGCAACGCCATGTGCACGTTCCAATGCTGGATACTGAATGACAAGCACGCTTGTCCACAACATTGGTCAGTTAGTCACCAATGATCCCCAACATGATGGAACAAAGCTAGGAGTCATAGAAAAGGCAGCACTTCTGATTGAAGATGGAGTAGTTGCTTGGGCAGGTCCAGATTCAGATGCACCAACACATCACATCAAACGTAAATTGGATGCAAAGGGCCGCGCAGTTATTCCAGGTTTTGTAGATAGCCACACACATATGATTTTTGCCGGAGATCGCAGCAAAGAGTTTCGCGCACGCATGTTGGGGGAGAGCTATAGCGCTGGCGGCATTGCTCACACAGTTGAGAGAACCAGAGCTGCCAGTGATGAATTACTGCGCTCTAACGCGCAAAGCCTATTAAATGAGGCTAATTCCAGCGGCACAACAACGGTTGAAATTAAGTCTGGCTACGGCTTAACTGTTAATGATGAGCGTAGATCACTTGAAATCGCACAAGGTCTTACCGATGAAACAACTTTTTTAGGCGCACATGTTGTGCCAGTGGAGTATAAAAAGAACCCAAAGGATTATGTTGATTTAGTTACTGGTCCAATGCTGGACGCCGTTCTTCCTTTTTCAAAGTGGGTAGATGTTTTTTGTGACAAAGGTGCATTCTCAGTCGATGATGCCCGCACAATCTTAAAAGCAGGAATGGCTAAAGGTTTGTTGCCACGTATTCATGCCAACCAACTCCAAGAAGGCCAAGGAGTTCGTTTAGGTGTTGAACTCGATGCAGCATCAGTTGATCATGTATCTCATTTGAGTGAGAAAGATATAGAAGCGCTATCGAAGTCAAAAACAGTTGCAACGCTATTGCCAGGTGCTGAGTTCTCTACTCGCTCTGCCTATCCTGATGTTCGCCCACTCCTTGAGGCCAGCATCACCGTGGCCCTTGCATCTGATTGCAACCCAGGATCTTCTTACACAACCAGTATGGCCTTCATCATGGCCATTGCAGTTCGTGAAATGCATTTCTCTCCAGAACAAGCCTTGTGGTCAGCAACTATGGGTGGGGCAAAAGCGCTACGTCGTGATGACATTGGCCATCTCTTTGAAGGAGCTCGAGCTAACTTTTCAATTCTGAACGCAGATTCATACATTCACTTGGCATATCGTCCAGGTGTTCAATTAATAGAACAGGTGTGGCGAGATGGCCTCCAAATCAAATAAGACCGTAACGCTCTCAACATCTGGAACGACTTTTGCAGATGTTATTGATGTGGCCCGCCATGGTGCACAGGTTGAACTCTCTTCTGCATCTATTGATGCAATGAATGCATCTAGAAAATACATTGAAGGCTATGCCGCAGGCGGAGTACCTGTTTATGGTGTTTCAACTGGCTTTGGAGCACTCGCTAATCGCCATATTGATGTTAAAGATCGCTCTCAACTACAGAAATCTCTTATTCGCTCACATGCTGCAGGTGTTGGACCTGCCATTGAGCGCGAAGTAGTGCGGGCATTGATGTTTTTGCGCCTTCGCACCATGGCATCTGGTCGCACGGGTGTGCGCGTTGCCTTAGCGCAGTCATACGTTGATTTCTTAAATAAGGGGATTACTCCTGTAGTTCCAGAGTTTGGTTCCCTTGGTTGCAGCGGAGATTTGGCACCGCTTTCACATTGCGCACTTGCCTTGATGGGTGAGGGCCGCGTTCACGATGCCAATGGTGTTGAGTTGGAAACAATGCAAGCGCTCAATGCCGCTGGCATTAAGCCAATTGAGCTAGAGGCAAAAGAAGGTCTTGCACTAATCAATGGCACCGATGGAATGCTCGGCATGTTAATTATGGCCTGTGCTGATCTTGAACAACTGTGCATAGTTGCCGATATAACTACTGCAATGAGTATTGAAGGTCTTCTCGGTACGGATCGTGTCTTTGCCCCAGATCTGCATGCTCCACTTCGCCCACAAATCGGACAAGCAATCAGTGCTGCAAATATCTATGCCCTCCTTAAAGGCTCAGGAATTGTGGCATCACATCGTGAAAATGATTCACGCGTGCAAGATGCTTACTCATTGCGTTGTGCTCCTCAAGTTGCAGGCGCGGTCCGTGACACGATTGCTTATGCCTCAACGATTGCTGCTCGCGAACTAGCTAGTTCAATTGATAATCCAGTTGTATTACCTGATGGTCGCGTGGAATCCAATGGAAACTTCCATGGAGCACCCGTCGGTTATGTTTTAGATTTCCTAGCAATTGCAGCAACTGATTTAGGTTCCATTGCAGAGCGCCGCACAGATAGAGCACTCGACCAATACCGCTCTGCTGGTCTGCCACCGTTTTTGGCCCATGATCCAGGCGTTGATTCAGGCCTGATGATTGCTCAATACACTCAAGCTGGGTTAGTGAGTGAAAACAAACGTCTTTCAACTCCAGCAAGTGTTGATTCAATTCCTTCCTCTGCCATGCAAGAAGATCATGTTTCTATGGGTTGGTCAGCTGCAAGAAAGTTACGCAAAGTAGTTGATAACGTGGCTCGCATCTTGGCAATTGAGTTAGTAACTGCAGCTAGAGCAATTGAATTTCGCACTGGTTTAACTCCAGCTCCAGCAACTGCCCGCGTGGTGAAAGAGCTCCGCACAGTAGTGGGGGGAGTAGGACCTGATCGATTCCTATCACCGGAATTAGAAGCTGCAACTGCCCTGGTTAACTCTGGCGCAGTAGTTGCTGCTGCAAAGGAAGTTGTTACTCAGCTTATCTAGAAGCTAGACCAGCGGCTGCTTCAAGAACAAGTAGGGCTGCTAAGCGCACTGTGCGCGCATCATCTGTATCAATAGATGCATCAATCTCAGTAATATCAATAGCACGAACGCGCTTATCTGCAGCTAAAAAGAATGCGCCTTGGCGCAGTTCATCGGCAGATATGCCTCCTGGCATTGCTGCAGGACAAGCTGGCACAACACTGCGATCACAGACATCAACATCTAAGTCCACATATATCTCTCGCCCGCCAGCACCAGCAATATCTAGAGCTTGCTTAACAACATCTGAGATGGAGCGCGTGCGAAGATCGCAGCGTGGAATGACTGTGATTCCACTTTCTTTTGCTCGGGCAGCGTATTGGGCACTATTCGCAAAATCAGCGATACCAATCTGCACAATGTTCTTTCCTGGTAGCCCCGCCTGAATTAACTCCCACACAGGCGAACCATTGCTATGGCCATCACGCAAATCATGGTGGGCATCAAAAGTAATAAGACCAATAGTGGATAGATCTGGCCATAAGCCTGATGCAACACTGTAAGTAATGGAGTTATCGCCACCTAATGCAATGAGTAATTTATGCTTACTTAACAAGCCTTTAACTGCGCTGTGCACACGAGCTATTCCTTCATCTCCATCAGGTGATTCCACATTTCCCAAATCTGCAATGGGATTATCCGAAAGATCAAGGTTGTCAGATGTTGAGTAGGTGGAATATCTAGCTAATGCCGCACGGATTGCATCAGGGGTTTGATCTGCATGTGTTGGAGAGATTGAAGATAGATGTGCTGGAACTCCGATTAAGGCCAAATCAGCAGAAGTGTTATTGGAGTCAAGAAGAGTTAAAGCGCGCTTCCACTTAGGATCATTGGGCAACTGTGCGCTCATCATTGTCTAATCGTAGGGGCAAAGCGCAGGAGATTAAATGCCTGAAGCGTGACCTTCACAGCGCGGATCTGAACCAAATGCATAGGTTTTATTAGGCAATACCTGCATTAACTGCACAGATGAACCATGGGCCCATGCAGCAAGTTCTTTCACATCATGGCCCTTTGCTCGAAGTTGATCAAGAACTTGAGTTGAAACACGATTCTCAATCTCAAGAACACCGCTGCCAGTTTCTTCTAAAGAGCTTTGCCCAGGTGAGTTCAAATGCTGCCACCTAGGTGCTTCTGTTGCTTCTTGCACATTCATCTTCAAATCAACGAGATTTACTATCAACTGCAAGTTTGTTTGCACCTGAATATTTGCACCAGGTGTGCCGCCGACTATGTGCAAAGTGCCATCAGGGTTAGTAACGGTAAAGGCATTTAATGTGTGTGCAGGACGCTTGCCCGGTGCAATGATGTTAGGTGAAGCAGGATCTAATGAAAATCCAGTTAAACGATTGTTAAGAAGTATTCCTGTTTCAGGAATGATCCATGAGCTACCAAAGCCATGAAAGACAGATTGAATCCAAGAAACAGCGTTGCCATCTTTGTCTGCGACTAAAAAGTAGGTTGTATCGCTGCCTTCAGATACCGGTGCGATGTCAGTTAAAGAAGAGTCCATGGAAATTTGCTTTAATCTGGCATCGATATTTTCCTTGGACAAGATCTGTGCCACATTCACATCAATGAATTCAGGATCTGCCAGGATTGCATTTCGATCTGCAAAACCAAGCTTCTTTGACTCCACACCAACGTGAATGCGATCAGTCTCAGATAAAGATGCCACATCAAATCTTTCATTGAGTAGCAGCTCTTCCATCAAGATCATGCCTTGGGTTGGGGGAGGCTGTCCATAAATTGTTAGATCGCGATACTTAATTGATAGTGGATCAAGGACTCTAGTTGTGTGGGCTTTGAGATCTTCAGCGTTAAACCAACCATCTGAGCCCTTAATTAATTGCTGTGCAATTCGTCCTTCATAGAAGGCAGCTCGTCCACCTGATGCAATCTCGCGCAATGATTGGGCAAGATTTTTCTGAACGACTAGATCACCAATCTTCACATTGATATCGATACCCATATCTTTAAAGACTGTGGTGTTTGGCGTGATGGCTAAGTGACCAGCAATTCTCTTAACAAAACCTGCATTTGCAGGGAAGCCATTCTCTGCGTAATCAATTGCTTGTTCTAGCAGTGTTGCCATCGGTAACTTGCCGTAACGTCCATGTGCTTCAAACCATGTGGAGACTAAGCCAGGAACTGTTCCTGACTTATATCCATGCAGCGGAATTCCATCTTTATAGGCATCTGGTGTTGCAGCGTGTGAACCTTCGCCACTGCCATTAAATGCAAGATTTGTTTTACTTGCCGCATGGTGGGTAACAAGGAATGCATCGCCGCCTAGGTGAGAAGCACCAGGTTCAACAACGCAGATAACTGCGCTGACTGCAATTGCAGCATCTATGAAAGACCCGCCTTGTTTTAGAATGGAAATTGCTGCGCTCACAGCCAAAGGCTGGCTTGCTGCAGCCCCACCATTCTTGGCATAAACAACGCTTCGGCCTGTTTGCATTGCTGAACTGTGGCTTATTTCGAAATGGATTACAAGGCAGAAAAGGGTGAGAGCGTTTTGATTTGCTGACCAAGTGCCTCCCACATACTATTTACCTACGTTAAGGGGAGTACCTCGTTCGGCATCTTCGTCAATACGGATAGAAATATCCCGGAGCTGCGACCACATACCTAGTGGTTGAGGGAGACCTTGGCACCATGGCCCCTTAAACGAAATTGGTGTAACTCATGAATGTCTCATTAACCACATGGTTTGTAGTTATCGGTGCGATTTTGGCATTGATCATCCTTGATCTTCTGACAGTTAGTCGAAAGCCACATGAAGTTAAATTCAAAGAAGCAGCAGGTTGGTCAATTTTCTATATTGCAGTTGCTATTGGCTTTGGTGTCTGGGTCTGGCAGAGCGCGGGTTCGCAATTTGGAACTGAGTACTTTGCGGCATACCTAGTTGAAAAATCACTGGTGTCTGTGGGCGTTATTGTTGAAGTCCATCCAAGATTGGTGTCAGCGTCTTGATAATCAAACCGGTCAATCCAGGTCCAGGCAATGATATAATAATAAGAGTTTTGATTTCTGCTTAAT
>ENA-OSIY01001885-OSIY01001885.1-marine-metagenome-genome-assembly--contig:-NODE-1885-length-11084-cov-11.641773_pt1 | contig 11084 bp, 27 predicted proteins | sample MGYA00237884_ERZ534233 | MGnify/ENA primary metagenome ERZ534233 (study PRJEB26412, sample SAMN06343840) | marine metagenome | isolation source: estuarine water | place: USA: Columbia River Estuary... | reverse complement strand
TAATGATACGGCGACCACCGAGATCTACACCTCTCTATTCGTCGGCAGCGTCAGATGTGTATAAGAGACAGAGTTTTAAATGTAAGAACTCTCTCTACAGGCAATCCTTACAATGCTGACGTTGTTACAAAAGGACACAAATTCTTTGGTACTACTTACGCTTTGTATCAGTACGATGGTGTTGCATTTACTGTCAACTCTAAAGACCCAATCAACGAATGGATTACTAATGGCATTCTTTATAGTATGTCATTCGAAGAAGGATTGAGAACTAAAACAGATGAGAATGGGGTAGACACTCAAGTGAAGAACTTCACACTTATTTCTGCTACCAACACTGACCAAGAGATTAAAATGGCTCAAACTGAAGCAACCTTGCTTGCTATCTTCAAGAGTGCTCCTGTTGAAGCAGTTGATGAAACATTGCTTGCTGCAATTAGTTAATTGACAAAGAATGCTCTACTTAATTGTAGGGCATTCTTCTTCATATAGAAGGGTGGGTCATTATTGACAGTTTGGGTGGGCAAATACATCATAACTCATTCATTCTCTGTATGTTATAGAATAGACGTAGGACCATAGATAGATTTAAACACACATTTTGATAACAGCTAAATAGAATTCGTAATAGAATATATATAGCATTAAATAACATTTATATGACAATTAAGATTACGAAACAAATGGTATCTGAAGCTATATGTAGTCAGTTATGTATGATAGCAGAAAGTTCTACAAGTAGTTATGAACTAACTGATGAGTTTATTATCATTAGGGATTTTGATAATGGTAAACCATTGCGTGCTACATGGGAGATTGTTCTCATGGGTTATCATTGCTATGGTACTAATAGAATACCAGAGTTTATATCTAGAGATTGGAATAGATCACTTAGAATATTCAAGAAATTAAAGAGCCTGTAACAGGGCTCTTTTCTTTTATTAACTGTATTACATACAAAAGTTCACTAGTGTGTAATATATCTGTAAAGTCAGACATATAATGTTTATTACATTATAATTGTGAACATTCCATTTTCACAACCAGCAAGTACTCAATCTATCTCTTTAATCTGTAAAGCTAAAGCAACCAAATGCAAAGTATGATGCGAGATAGATGTTATGCTGTATTTTTTAACAATAATGCAGGTATAGAGGTTAACCTGACAGTTCTACATGACTGTGACATAGAAACAACATTCCTACACTATTAGGATTGGGCACAAGAATAGTATATTGTGAATAACAATGGCTTGTGCTTATTTTTTTACACACATATTAAATAAAAAACACATGAACAAGATTCAAGTCTTAATAGACAATGGCTTTATTACATTACAAGATGTATTCGATTATGTTAATTCAGGAGAACCTGAAAACGATGCTGATCAAATAGCTAGAGATGATTATAATGATAAAGATCAAATGGAATGGTCTGATGATGATTACGATCAGATGGCTGCTGAGAATGAGGCTGCAGAGCATTTAGCTCGTGAGCTTAATCGTACAGATTATATTGACTCTCATCCAGAGTATGTTGTTGCTTCCACCAGTTATAAACTAGCAGAAACAATGGTATTTCCTTCTAATGAAGAAGGAGAAATCACTAATCTTGATGATCTTGCCTGTTTAGCATTAAGATATGGCTCTGATAATTGGGAAGATCCTATGGCTGCTGTTATTCAATTAAACACTGATGAGTATAAATATATACATGTCAAGACGCTTAATGGTGGTAATAACATACACAATCTATTTAAAAGAATTAACGTATTAGAAATTATTGTAATATAAACACATATTAAAAACACATTTAACACACAATCACATGAAACTAGAACTTATTAGAGACGACAATAACAACTTGAGTGGTTATAAAATCATTCGAGAGACAGAAGATGAACTTGAAGCCATTGAGATGGTAAGAGATATGTACTTTTGGGGACATTTAGGTAAGCTTAAGTATGGTGGACGCTGTTCTGAACCAGGAACAGATAACACAATGGAGCTTAAGTTTGTCACTCAAGAGTATGCAAACCAAGAGAGAGAAAAGCTTAAGACATTAGTAGAAGAGTATAAACAAGAGAAATTAACTAACACACCTAAAACCAATTAATTATGGCAAAGATTTACTTTCACACACCATGGGATGATAACTATCCAATGTTTGAATCAGATGTTATACCTAGAAAGGGTGACCTTATTACTATTGAGAATGAGTCATTTCATCACACACCTTGGGTTAAAGCTGTAATGTATGATTACAAGCATATAGATGGTAAAATTACCCTTGAATATGTAACAGTCCATTTAGGTGGTAAAGACGACATTTAATATATATCTCTGTCATTAGCCTTTAGCGTACCAAAGGCGATATATATTATATAACACATTAACAATCAATCATTTAACACACATTTATGAAAAAAAAAGAAGAAGAATTTAACAAAATTGAATTAACAGGATGGGTATTATTCATTCTATTAATGATACCATTTGTATTATTATTAATGGCTGAACCATCTTTTGATAACGATTGCCATCCATATGTTTGGGAAAAAGCACTCGTCTTTACTTGGTTAGGATCACTGTTGTTCAGTGTATTACTCATTGTAATTGGAAAATATATTAAATAACACACACAAAATCAATCAATTATGAAAAAATTCACATTATATATACCACTAATAGGAGGTATAATATGTATTGTATTAGCTATTTTTGTTGTTGCGTACACATATACAATGATGGATCCATCAGCAATGACACTATGTAAAATGATTATGATTTGGACAGGCCTTATTCTATTGTCTGTATATCTTATAGGACAGTTTATATCAGATATTGAGACTATTGGCTACAATGAAGGTCATGACAGAGGATATGAAGATGCAAAAAAAGATATTCCATTTTAATCACACATTAATATAGCAAAAACATGAAGACTATTGAACTAACACCAAAGGAATTTTATCAGTTTAAAGAACTATGGGCTAAATATTATAGCTCTATTGTTTATCACATGACAATATTAAAAAAAGGATCAGTTTCTATTGAAGCTGATTCATCAAGATTGTTATTGTTGGGTTATTGATTATATAGGGCTCTGCTTCCCCTAGCAGGGCTCTATTTTTATTTATTATTAAAAACAATTATATGACTAAAACCTTATTGATTGATAAACAATCATTTACTGATTGGTATTTTGACCATGATATATGCAAAGAGTTCTTTAACAGACATGACATACTTGAGTCATTAACAGATAGTGGTGTATTCACTATAACATTACAACACATATTGGATAATGTTGGTTATTTACCAGCAGATATAGTTGCTGAAGGTCAAGAGCCAATGCTTAATGATAATGATGAAATAGATATGTCTTTATATGACACTATTATATTTGGTTCTAAAGAGAAATACATTTGTGAAGAATGTGGTCATTCAGTAGATGGTAGCTTTGGTGATAGAAGAGCAGAACTTTATCTACATACATCTGCAAAAGGAGATTATATGGTTAAAGTATGTAATTCTTGTTATGACTATCATAACAGACAGTAATAATACATTAAAAACACACAATATGTATATATTAGCAAAGCTAGTGTTTAAGAACTATGTGCCTCTAAAATTAGAACAAGGCATGTTGTTTATAAGCAAACAAACAGACACAGTGTATGGTAAGGTGTATGAATATTTACAATTACACACATTAGTGTATATACCAAGAGACAAAGAGTCATATATAAATGAAAATGGATTTCCTGTTGAGCCCTATATAATAGCTCAAAACCAAAATTCAGATGATAAAGAGACTGTATTAGTACAGCCTGAACATATAGGTTGGTTTATGAGTGATGAGGAAGGTGGTGGTCACACAATAGATATTAAAGATTTTAACCTCATATTAGAAGAATATGATGGTGAAATGTGTATTGAGGTGGAAGACACAGAAAGTGATGATACAGAAGACATGATAGCTATTCTAATAGATGGTAAAGTTATTATTAGAACAGCTGATGACATGCCTGAAGATGATGATGAAGAAGATGAATGGGATGATGATGAGGATGAATATTGGGAAATAGGTGGATCTGAATAAGCTAACAATTTAAAAACAAAATATGCCTTACTCAAAATGCTGTGGAGCACACACCACAATGACAAATCAAGATGTATGCCCACACTGTAGATATTACTGTGATTGGGAAGATGATGACAATGAAACAATTGCTCATCAAGCAACATTGGTTCAGGATGAAATAAGATATGAATTTAGTAAAAATAAACTAGAGGATTATGACAGAAGAGAATAATATTATTAACGAAAATATAGAACATATGAAAAATGTATTAGACCTTTTCTACAAAGATAATAAAGAACAGAAAGAAAGACCTAAAATTACAGTTAAGCTTAAATCTACAGTTACACCACATGAAAAATTAACATTTCAAGAGTGGTGCAAACAATATAATGTTAGCTTAACATATGATAAAAAGATTGTACATATTGGTTAGTTGGTAGATTTGTGTGTTAAAGCTCCTCATTTAATTATGGGGAGCTTTTTTTATTTTTCACATCTAAAATAAAAACAAATGACTAAAGAAACATATTTAAATGCAGATAACAAATATGCTGTTAGAGAGTTCTTATTCTCTCATTTTAAACTTAATACCATTGTAGGACTAGCAGGTCCTAATATCAATGAGTATATAAAATGGTGTAAATCAAAGGGTTATAATGATATAGAAATATGGGAGAATACACCAACAGTAGCAATGCATCAACTAATGAAGATTAAACATCCTGTAAGGATGAGGTTTGGTGATGTATTAAACGCTGAACCAAATAGAATTAAAACATTATATGACCTTGATTATTGTGCTACAGTGTACACATTAACAGATCATATTGCCAAGTTTAAACATAATTTTATAATGACATTATCTACTAGAGCTGGATTAGAATTCACAATAAAAGAGTTCTTTAAAGCTCGTAAAGAGAAGATTATATCATCTGTTAACAAATTTGCACCTATTAATCACACTATATTTACTACAAATAATAATAGTAAATACATTTTTACACCTTATCGTGACACATCAGCCATGTGTTGCATAGCAAAAATCAAATAACATGCCTAAAAGAAAATTAATATTCTGGACTACACCAGAATTAAAACAAGCAAAAGAGTGTTTAATCAAAAATGGTAACAATGTAGCTGTTACAACTAGAGAGTTAGTAAAAACATTAAAACGTCCTGTAACAGGAATAATGTTTAAACTACATCAAATTAAGAAAATAGCTAATCCTATAGCCTTTAGAAAGAAGAGAGTTGTAGGAAGAAAAGACAAGCCAAAGAATGCATTAGATTTACCAAAAGGCTTCTCATTTGATTTTAAACCTATGAGAGCTGAAATGTTTCAAGATCATGTAAGACTATATTGGTAAACAAATAAAACACACACAAATGGCAACACTCATCTATTCCACAAGAATGCATTCAAAACAGAACATTCTTACCTACACAGCTGAATCATTAGATCAAGCTGTAAACACATTTATTGACAAGATATTTATTAGGGCTAAAGAACACACAGTCTCAAAAAGATTAGAGATTAAAAATGGTAGATATTTGTATACACCTTCAGAGGATTATACAAATGCTAAACAAAAATTAATTAGAGTACGATGATTTATTTAATTATCTTTGTTATAGTTATTGTCTGGATATGGATGCTCTATGAATTTCATAGGGCTCCATATATGGATAGTGATGGTAACATTAAACGCAAAAAGAAATGAGTTACGAATTAAGACAAACTACAATACTAGAGGCAGAAATAGATGTATTGAGAGAACAGCTCACTAGAGCAAAGGAAGAAAATATAGAGTTAAGAGCAAAGATTGGACAATCTGATAATACATTACAATCAGTGTTAGAAGCATATGGTATGATAGAAGAACATATATGTATGTTAGTTGGTTATGAGAATGACACTGTTATTGAAGCAAATGCAATTGTGCAAATAGCATTAAATAGTGAATTAGATAATTAAAACAAAACAACATGGCAAAGAGTAAAATTCCAGCAATTAAAGATTTGAATGCACATTTATTTATGAGCATTAAAGGTAGAGATGTACAAATGATATATCATGATGATACAGATAATGGATTAGCACTTGGTACTGCACTAATTAGTTTATTAGAAGAAGATGATAAGCTATTTAATATAGTAAGTGCTGCATTTGTTACAGTTCTTGAGAATAGAGATAAGAAATCTATTTCTAAAAAGAAAAATAACCCTAAACAAATGAATGGAGTTAAGAGTGATGTACCATTTGTAAAGACTAGAAAAACTACAAAGAAATAGCTGTTAAGATTTGGTAATGTGAAATATATTTCCTATATTTGTGTATGCAATACATAATATATGGACTTAGATGTCCAAAGACAGATAGTTATAGATACATAGGTAAGAGTAGTTCAGGAATGAAAAGACCTAAAGCTCATTTAACGTATTCACATAATGAATCAGTAAATCATTGGGTGGCTGAGTTAAGAGAGCAGGGCTTTTGTCCTTTAATAGATGTTATTGAAGAGTGTTTAGAAGAAGATTTGCAGATAAAAGAGCAATTCTGGATACAATTCTATACAGAACATGGATGTAAATTAATGAATTCTATATTCTATAGAGGTGCAGCAATAGAAAAACTTGAAAAAGATATTGATGATGCTCAAAAACAATTAGATGCAACATTAAATAGAGTAATTGATACCATTAATGAACTATCTACTATCAATGGCTTTATCAAGCATATAAGAAAAACAAGAGGCTTAACACAGCAAGATTTATCAGAGATGGTTGGTATTACATCAAGAACATTAACTGATATTGAGCTAGGAAAAGGCAATCCTTCTTATACTACTGTTAAAAAGCTATTAGATATATTAGGATATAAATTAGTTCCAGCATTAAAAATAAATTAAACTTCTAATTATGAATGAATATTTTAGTTATTATGAGAGCTTACATAAGCTTTCCAAATCAAAACAGAGGTATTACATATGGGACATGATTAAATGGTGTATTAAAGAATACATTAAAACATATAAATAATGATAGCTTTATTAAAATGGATAACAGACAACAATTATGTTAGATATAAGGATGATAAATGGTACAAACCACAGTTTCCCACTGTGTATTTAAAAATTGAACAATTAATAGAATTATATGAACGTACTCATCTATGATAAAATATATTTGGTAGTCTCAATTATATAACATATCTTTGTCTCAAATATATAACATGATAAGAGTTAATAACTTTAACGATGATTACTTTGAGACAATAGATACAGAAGATAAAGCGTATTTTCTAGGTTTATTATTTGCTGATGGTAATGTTTATACTGCTAGATATAGAGTACAAATAACACTAGCTAATGAGGATGCATATATACTTCAAGCATTTGCTACAGCTATAGGATATACAGGTAAAATGTATATTGATAGAGAAAAGTATAGTAAACTTATATTACCAAGTAAAAAAATGTGTGCAGATTTAACTAAATTAGGTTGTACACCTAATAAATCTTTAACATTGCAATTTCCTACAGAGGTGCCAAATGAGTTAATGCATCATTTTATTAGAGGATATTTTGATGGTGATGGACATATAAGTAAAGATAAAAAACTTAAAAATCCATATTATCATATTAATATTACATCTAGTAAGTCTTTTATGGATACGTTGAAAGAGATATTATTAACAAACTCAGTAAAAACTGGAACTTTATATAAGAGATATAAAGATAGAGAACAGAGTGCTTACACCACTTTTGTACTTAATAAATCTGCTAAACAATTTATTGAGTATATCTATAAAAATGCTTCTCTATTTTTAACTAGAAAACACAACATATATGAATAATATATTATGTTATGATATAGAAACACTCAAGGAGTTATTCCTTGTGGTTGTGTATAATCCTGAGAATGATGTTACATATGAGTTCCAGGTGAGTAGGTGGACTAATCAATTAGATGCATTCATGAAGTTCATTGAAGAACACGATGAGCATTATTGGGTGGGATACAACAACTTACGCTTTGATAGTCAGGTGGTTGAACACATTATTAGAAACTATGAGAATTGGCACAATTTGAGTGGACTAGATATATGTGCTAAAATAGCACAGAAAGCTGCAGACACTATTCATGATTCTAATTATGATGTATTCCCTGAATATAAAGAAGAATGGTTATCATTAAAACAATTAGACCTATTCAAGATTAATCATTATGATAATAAGAATAGAATGGTCTCTTTGAAAAGACTAGAGTTTGAGATGGATTTGGAGAACATTGAAGAGATGCCTATTCACCATGAAAAGATTGACATGTCGAAAGAAGATGTACAAATCACCATCAACTATTGTATTAATGATGTTATGGCCACCTATGAATTCTATAAAATAACCATTGGTCAAACAGAACACCCATTATATAAGGGTAAAAATCAAATAGAATTAAGAGAAGATATATACGAAGAGTTTGGTATACCCTGTTTAAACTATTCAGATAGTAAAATTGGTGATGAGATGATTAAGAAATACTATTGTCAGGAGAAACATATTCACTATAATGAACTACCTAAAAAAGGATATTTTCGTAAAGAAATAGAATTAAAAAAGTGTATTGCTGGTTATGTAGTGTTCCAAACACCAAAGCTTAAAGAATTCTTAAAGAAAATGAAAAAGACTGTGCTTGGATTACAGGACGATTTTAAAGAATCCATTGAATTCCATGGTAACACCTATTCATTTATGAAGGGTGGACTACATACAGAAAATAAACCTAAAGTATTTGAAGCTGATGATAAAACTAAAATTCTTGATTGGGATGTATCTAGCTATTATCCTGCTATCATTATTAATAATGGTAGATACCCTCAACACTTGGGTAAAGAGTTCTTACGAGGCTATAAACAAATGTTTGACAAGAGACTAGAACTCAAGCCATTAGCTAAAAATGATAAGAAAATAGCAGGTATTGTTGGTGCATTAAAGCTTGCTGTCAACAGTGTATATGGTAAAAGTTCTGATATGCAGAATTGGATATATGATAGACAATTGACAATGTTCACCACTATTACAGGTGAATTGAGTCTTATGATGTTAATAGAAGCCTATGAGTTAAATGATATACATGTTATATCAGCTAACACAGATGGTGTAACCATTATGGTAACAAACGATCTAATGGATAAGATGCATGAGATTAATAAATGGTGGATGGAATTAACCACTTATGAGCTTGAACGCACTGATTATCAGAAGATTATATTTTCAACAGTAAATGACTATTTAGCAATTAAAACAAATGGCGAAATTAAGAAAAAAGGAGATTTCCTTACTGACTTTGAGTTACACAAAAATAAGAGTGCTAGGATTGTACCTATTGCATTGGAGCATTACTATACTAATGATGTGCCTGTGGCTGATACCATTTGTAATCATACAAACATTTATGATTTTTGTTTACGTCAAAAAGCTAGTAAAGACTTTCACTACGAAGGACACTCGAAAGAAAACAGAACAGTCTACAATAAACTCATCAGATATTATGTGAGTGGTGTAGGAGAGAAACTGTTAAAGGTGAAAAACCCTGAATGTACAACCAATGCTGCTGATGTTAGCCAGGTGGAAGCTGGTGAATGGGTAATGAAAGTGTGTAATCATCTTAATATAGATCACCCACTAGATAACATTAACCATTCTTATTATATAGAGAAAGCAGAACGCATAATTGAAAAGATTCAATTTGCAGGAAGAAAGAGAAAAATTATTGTTAACCCTAATCAAACAACATTATTCTAATGGACAACAAACACAAAGCAGCAGAACTAGTATTGGAATTCCTATCAATTGTAGGACAAGATCCATATACAGGTATAGACACAGGTAAAAAATGTGCTAAAATAGCTGCAAAACTATTAATAAAAGCACAACAAGAAGAAGATGTTTATGACTATGATGAAATTATTAAACTTATAGACACATTCTAATGGCAAAGATAAATAGAGAAAATATAGCAGATCATCTAGTTGATTATCAATTAGGTATGATAGATAAGTCTATGCAAGAAGCACATATGACAAAAGAATGGTATGACAAATGGACCATGACAACAGAACAACATGAAGTATTCAAAGCTTATGCATTACCACTAATTAAAAAAGTGTTTAAATGTAATAAATCAAGAGCTGAGACTACATTCAATTGGTTTGATTTACAATTTGGTTTACGTATAAAAGATTAAAAAACAAAATTATGGGAGCATGTCAATTTAAAGTAAGAAGCACTGGTAAAACAGCAGAAGAAGCATATAACAGAGCTTGTGAAGAAGCTGAACAAGAATATGGTAGTCAAGATGGATACAATGGTACTATTAGTACTACTCATGGATTTAATGATGAAACAGAAATGTATGCTAAAAGTAAGTTTAATGATACATCTGCTTATATACATAATAGATTTGATAGTTATGGTATGAACAAACGTGATTGTTCAGCTATATGTGTTGTACCACCTGTTGGTAATAAGAACAAGACTAAGTCACAAGTGGAGCATATTGTTACACCTGGTACAAAGCAATGGATTCTTAAGTATGAAGTGGAGAATCACTTTGAAGATAGAGTGATTGCTTCATGTATAACTAAAGCATCTGCTATTTTAATGGCTAGAGCATATACAGAGAAACATCAACATTCTACAAAGATTATAATGCGTAAGCGTTTAGATAGAGTTAATCCAATAGTAGCTAAGATAACATACAAGAAATCACCAACAGAAAGAGATGGTGAGTGGATATTCTTTGGTTATGCAGCAGAATAACAATTAAAATTAAAAACATGCCAGATATTTCAATGTGCAAAGGTGGTAGTTGTCTACTAAGACTGAACTGCCACAGATATACAGCTAAGGCTGAAGAACTAGGACAATCATTTTTTAGTGACCCTCCATATAAATTAGACTTTATGTTTGATGAACACTCAAATCATTTAGGTGTT
>ENA-OSIY01001884-OSIY01001884.1-marine-metagenome-genome-assembly--contig:-NODE-1884-length-11085-cov-6.509720_pt1 | contig 11085 bp, 13 predicted proteins | sample MGYA00237884_ERZ534233 | MGnify/ENA primary metagenome ERZ534233 (study PRJEB26412, sample SAMN06343840) | marine metagenome | isolation source: estuarine water | place: USA: Columbia River Estuary... | reverse complement strand
ATATTAGCCCAAAGACCTTCTTTATTAATCTTCTTACCAGCTTTAACTGCATCTTTATGTGCGTTAGAGTTTTTATGAGCAGGTTTTTCACCTCTAGCTCTTTTAGCTCTAATGTTAGCCCATAGTCCTTCTTTTGTTATAGTTTTATCAGACATAACTTTATCTCTAACTATCTGAACTATCATATTTAGGAACCCTTCTTTACTCCTAGCTACAAATTCTTCATCGCTTAATCCAGACTTGTACTTTCTTTGATACGGCTCTTTTCTGAGGATTGCATACTTCTTAAAAAAATCTAAAATTTCATCAGCTAATTTAATGCTAAATTCATTTAATGCTCTTCGACCTAGGCCTTTCACTTCGCTTACCTCTCCTGTAGGAATTAATGAATCATAATCATCCATTGAAAGGGCTGTGTTTTGAACTGAACCTAATTGAATAGCTTTTTCTGCTACATCATGAAGATCCATATCTGTTTGTGCATCTTCTTTAGCATATTCTAATAACCTAATAAATAAAGGGATATCAAGAGTAATTCTGTCTACAGGGTTATCTACTTCAGACACTTCATCTTCTGTATCATCAGCAATCTTTTTCAAGATCTTATTTAACGTATCAGGGGTAAGACCTTTTGTCTTCCCTATTTGAGGAGAGTACCCTTGTAACTCTTCCTTGATTAATTTTAGTAACTCTGATTTTTTCATTATATTGGTAGGTCTTTTGCCATCATTAACATTCTTATTACGATAGCTGCAATTGAACCAAATACAATCCATAGAGCTTTATTAACTCCTGACTGCCATCTGGTTAGGTTGTCTAACTGTTGAATTTTACCTTCGTAATATTCCATTCTTCTTTCTCTATCGAGACGAAAATCTGTATTCTTATTTGTGTTTACAATAACTCCGTTTTCGGGATTAAGTAATGTATACTTCATATCCGACATATCATCTTTCATAGATTCCATATCCTTTTGCATCTGTTTTAACTCACCATTAGGCATGTGAGATTTAATATGCTTGATTTCAGATAATAGTGCGTCTAATACTTCTTTCTGGGTCATTGTGGTAGGCTGTTAGTGGTTTAGTTATAAATATCACTCAATATGCTTACGCAGCAGTTTTACATAACCCTGTAAATCGTTCATGATTTTTTCTTTATAACTATTACTAGTCTTACCCCAGTCTTCTACAACTCCATCTTCTGTAACGAAGGAATTATCCTCATTTAATGATTCAAATACCCAGGCTTCTATATTTTTAATAAATCCGGCTATATTACCAGACATCATTTGTTTCTCATATTGTTCATATAGACCTGCCTTTTGTAACTCGGCTTCATAGTCTACTGTACATTCAAAACAGAACCCATGTATCTTGTACATCTTCTGGGCAAGGTGATGTTTCATTGAACCGTTACATTTAGGGCAGCTTAATGGAACTCTTACAGCTTTTTTAGCTGAATCTAATCTAGTAACGTTCTGTTTAAGTCCGTTCTTTATAGTCCATTGTCTACCTTTTTCCTCCCATATATCACCTTCCTCATGTCTTTCATGGGCTTTCTGGTAACCGGTTTGAGATTTAGTTGAGGCTGTAAAATCCTTATTAACTAAGTTTCTAACTCTTTGTACGTCTGATTGTTTGAATTCTTTCTTAAGTAAACTTTCGTTACTCATAACCTAGTTCTTTTAATTTCTCTATAACGTGATCAACATTTCCATCTTTACATTTAATCGCAATACCGCCTTTAGCGGCCCATTGGTTAATGTTAGAAGGTTTGTCGTCTATTAATATACTATTTTCGTTTGCGTATCTCTGTTTATCAGCCGAGTACGCCATTATTACTTTTGGTTTAGGGTTCAAATGATTCTTAGCCCATAGTTGTTTCCCTAATCTTGAACCATTATCTCTTGATGGGGAAGTTAAAAGGTCTGGTTTGTATGGAGATATAAAATCCCATAGTCTCTGACCTTGCGGCATCCATTTCATACCTACCCAAAACTTCAATCCTATCTTAACGTCTATTAGTTCCCAAAAGGCTGGAGTACCGAATTTGTTTTCGTACTCTTTTGGTTTCATACCGGAGTAGTGTTCAAATCTTTCTTCAAAGTCTGTTAGAACTCCATCCATATCGCAGTATATTTTATACGGCGGTACTTCTTTTTTTTCTTTGAGAGGATACCCCTCTCCTAATAACTCATTTAGTGATTTCATATAACCTATTTGTTTTCTTTTTTAACTTTGTCTTCCCAGTTTCTAAAAGTAATATTACCGTTAAGGTACGCTTCTTTTTCTAACTCAAGTAAATTATCATCAGCGTTAGTATCAGAAGTCTGTATTTCTGAAAGTCTTCCTTCTAGGTTTTGTATATGATGAATCATTTCATGTGTAAATGATCTCATAACGTCTTTAGGGTGTCTACCTTCCGTATATAGAACAATTTCTTTTAGGTTAGGATCATAGTAAGCTGTTCTACCAAAAAAGTCAGACGCTTCTACTAAATCTCTTTTTATTTTAATTTCCGGTAACGGAGTAATGTTCATTTTTTGATCTAACATATACTCTAGGATTGATCCCATATAAGGGGTAAAATCAAAGTTATGTTTATCCGCCGGTCCATTTACTGCTACTCTTACGTGGTCATTTTGGAAAGTAACACTGAATTCCTCTTTATCTAGAATTTGAGATAATTCATCATACACTCTATTTAGTTTGGCTCTATCATCTGATCTAACTATAGATTGCGGGGCTGTTGGGGAGCCGCTAGATCCTTCTTTTACTTCTTCGGTTATAAACCAACTTTCCATTAGTTTGTCCATATCCTCACCCATCATTTCGGCTATAATACTTTGTTTTAACATGTTTACTATTTTAAGTATTTCTTCTCTCTTTAATTCAGCAGGGAAGAAATCAACTATCATGTCTAGGTTTCCTGATAGTATTGCGTTTCTAAAATCTGTAGCTCTAACTTTACTGTCAGCATTTGCTGCCATAACAAGTCCATCTACGTTTTCTGTGTTCTTATATACCGTAACTCTTCTTAAATCTACAAAATCTTCTTCTCCTCTAACCCCTGTTACGGCATAAAATTGCTGTTCAGGATGTTCTTTAGCGAAGTCTTTTGCTGCAAACATTGGATTTTTTTGGCCATCTAATATTTCGACTCCGGGTAGATACTTTGCATATATCTTCCAAACAGCCATTGACTCTTCTTTGGTAAGACCATTTCTTTCTCCTCCTCCGATAAAGATATATACTTTATCTATTTTATCAGCTGTTGTTTTTTTACCTGATAAAGCTGAAGTTCCTGCTTCTTTATGAGAGTCTATATCATAAGGTTGGCCACCATGAGTATTATTTAAAAGTCTTTTTACAACTTCAAAATGTCCTCTATGGGGTGGTTTAAATGCTCCTGAATATAGAACTGATCTCATTATGCTAGGAAGTTTTGTACATTAGAATCAATTTCTGCTGAAGTAGAATGTTTAAGTAATTCTTGGAAGACTGGGCTATATACCATGTCTGCAATATTATCTAATACTTCTTTCTCTCTTTGATTCTGTTTATCTTTATTGTCTCTATATTTTACAATAGCAGCTTTTAATTTATCAGCTCCTGGTCCTACTCCGTTCTTTTCGTATGCTTTTAACCAGGTATCTTTTATAGCTCTATCTTCACCGTACGACTCTTTATCCCAATCCATCCCTTGAGTATCTTTTAGAAACTCTTGTTCTTGGTCTTGTGTAAGTTCGATAGGTTTTCTGAATGTAGATGTTCCTACATCGTTCTTTTTATTGTATGCTTGTAAGTAATCTGCTATCCCCTCTGCTCCATTTTTAGCAGCAACATTAAAGCCTTTTACTTCCTGATCATATTCTCCTCCTCTATCATTAACAAAAATAGAAAGGTTGCCTTTTAACATCTTATTATAATCGGCAATTAACTGGTATACATTTCTCCAGGTCTGAAATACAGCTGCTCCGGGTATGTTTCTTTCTCTTTTAAAATTAGAGATATAAGAAATCATAGGATGAGTATAAACCATAACCATATATACATCATATCCTGCTGCTAATAATTCTTTTACTTTAGCAGGATTAGAAGCGGTAGTATCCCAAACAAAACTACTCCTGCTGTCTATTGCCTGAGCTACGTCTTGATTGGTCTGTGCTGTTGCTTTTGACAGGTTTTTGTACCCTGGGTGGTTGGGATCCTCTACGTAGTTGTCCGGATTGAATGACTGGATCCCTCCCAGATCTAACTGGTTGAGTAGATAAGACTTCCCTGCTCCTGCTCCTCCCGCCATTATCACGGCTTTGGGTTGGTCCTTGGCTTCTAATATTAAGTCCGTTAATTTGATCATTTGTTAATCTATTATTTATTCTTGTTCTTTCTCTTCTAGGCTCTCTAAAGTTTTGAACTGGCTGTACTCTTGGTCTAATAGGTGTCCTACGTATAATAGGAGGAATATTATAAACCCTATCCACATATGCCCATCTATTAGCTGGGTACCTCCAAAACTGATTAGGGGTCCAGGCATAGTCAATATATCTCCAATTATTTCCAATATACCAGCCGTTGAACTGGTATTGGAATTGGAGAAACTCAAAGTATTGCCAACTGTTCCCGTAATTATTGTTAAATAACCATCCATTTGTTAACGGTGCGTTTATACTAAATAAATCTGTACTTAAAACTTTAGGTTGTGTAAACCCTGTAAATTTAGCTCTATTTGATACATGGTTCAATGTAGCCAACCTAAATTGTAATGAATTACAGCTAACTAAAGATAAGAATATTATTGTTAATATACAAGCTTTTTTCATATCTATTTTATTATAAATAGTTAAATTTTTATGGTTGTCGGATATGACTGGTAAATAGGCTCAGTTGTTGGATTATCTAACTTATATAATTTGTAAATTGTAGTAAATAAATCAAAGTTCTTTTCTATTTCATCTACAACTTTAATCTTCCAACCTTTACCTTGGTATACTCCTTTTTGTTTAGAAGGTCCTCTTGAAGAAGCCTTCAACCATATAATCCCGGTTCTATCGATCTTTTGACCTCTTACTTCTTCCATTCCTTTGGCATATGCAGCTAACTGTAAGTCATATGCTCTATGAAGTGAGTTGGAAGTTTTTAAATCTAATAACCAAACCTCTCCGTCCATCTCACATACTATATCGGCTGTTCCTGCATACTTGTATTCATCTGACCATATAAACTGCTCTGAGGATATAAGTTTTGGTTTGTGTGTTTTCCAAAAGTCGGCAAACTTTAATATCATCTCCCATACTATTTGAGAGTATTTAGCGTTACCGTAGTCATCCATCCAAGAAATCTCTTCTCCTAAAACTAGCTTTTCAGCTGCTTCATGAACTTGAGTTCCTTCTTTACCTGCTTTTCTTAAAATAAGATCGGCGTTATGCCCAACATCTTTCAACCAGTTGTCGAAAAACTTATTCTTGGGCATATATTGGAGTATTGTAGTTACGGACGGGTAATACACTCCTTCGCCTCTCTTGTAAACTCTTCTATCTAAAAAGTTAATTTGTTTCAGATCAGGGTTATAATCTAATCTGTCTTTTGCATTCTCTTTTAAAATGTTTGTACCTTGTCTAATCATAGGTCTAATTTGTGCATCATCAAACTACTCAAGTCTAATTCTTCTGCTGATTGTACTAACTCGGTAAAAGCTTTGAAGCCCATTTCACTTGGATCTTTTTGGTTAAGGTTGATCAAGTATACTCTCTTACCGAGATTTAAAAATTGTTCTGCTATTCTTATAGCAGCTGTTCTTGCATCTGTATCTAAAGCGATATAGATATCATTAGTTGGGCTAGTTAGTATTTTCTTATATAGTGAATCTGAGATTGCTTTACCTAAAATTGGTATAGCGTTTCTTCGTATTGCTATTGCATCGAATACTCCTTCACATAAAATAATAGGTGCATTCCAGTTTATTAGATTTTCGTAGAATATTATGTCTTTGGAGGCTTCGGGGTTTTTATACTTATAGTAGTTACCGTCAAAGCTTCTTGCAACAAAAAAATTGAGTTGTCCCGATCCAGTATAACTTGGAAAAATAATTCGTCCCCCAAAGAGTCCATTTGTGCAGTATCCAATACCATATTTAATAAAATCATTATCGGTAAGTCCTCTGTCATATAAATACTTTCTTACTTGGTTAGCAATTACTGAGGTTGTTGAAGCACTGTGTAGAGGTTGAAATTCAGTAGGTAGTTCTACTGCTTTGATTTTATTGTATTCAATATACGTACCTTTAGGTAGGTACTTTAGTACGTCTTGTGCTTGGTCTCTTGGTGTTTTTAGTTGTTTAAGTAGAGAACGGATTGTAGTTCCACGGCTTTGGCATACCCAACATTCCCAGAAGTTCTTACCTTCCTCGTTGGTAGCCATATTGATCTCTAATTTAGGTTTGCGATGATTGCAAAATGGGCAATGGAAAGCGTAGTTATCTCTAGCTCTCTTATTACTCTTCCCTAATAAATTCTCAATGGATCCTAATAAAAATGTATAGTCCATAATTCGTCCGTAACTTATATACTAAGATAAGAACTATTATTTAAACTACCAACTAAACGTCAATCATTTTTAATTTACCGGACTTTGGGTGAACCATTACATTATCACCGGTGAAGTCTAATTCGTCCGGGTCTATACCGAATCTTTCAGCTTCTGCTTCAGTAGCATCTTTAAATTCATCAGGAACTTCTCCTTTGAATCTACCTAAAACCTCCATTTCTATAATACCGAGTTTAGGATTTAATACCTTTACGTCGTATATGTAAACAAAATTGTTAGTCTTTTTACCTTTAAGTATCTGTGCGTGTTCTAATTCTACCTCATCAGTAGTTACCTTAACTGCTTTTCCATTTAATAGGTACGCAGAACCGTAATCACCAGCTCCAAGGTGTGTTCCGCCCATATCTACTATCTTATCTATCTCTCTATCAAATTCTGGAGTAGATTGTAATATTTCTGATAATAGTATTCTGGCTAGTTTCATATTTCTAACTTACATCCATTGAATCATTCCAGTCTGCTTGTATTCCTTTACTTTGCAACTGCTGTGTTAAGCTGTCTAAGTGTTTTTCACCTGTTATAGAAGACATTACTCTTTCTAATTCTCCTTTAATTCCTAATTTACTAAAAAGTTTATCAGTATCTTCTATGTACAATTTAGACTGTTTCCCGTCTTTTGTAGTTACAACTGTTTTATAGAACCTACCTGCATCTGTATATGTAATGCTAATTTTGTCAATACCGGATGTATTAGCTTCGTTAACTTCTTGTATTCCTAAATGAGAATGTAATTCTTTCATAAAAGGTTCGATATTGTGAGTACCGTATTCGTTTTTAATAACAGTAGCTACGGCAGAAGCGAAATCTCTATAATTAAGGTTAGGGTCTATATTATCAATAGCTTTGTATATCCCCATAGCGAGCTTATCTCCTGAGGCACTTTCGTTAAGTAGTACTTTTATTAGTTTCATTATCCTTGTCCTTTAGAAAGCTTCTTGTAAAGTTTAGAACTTTTTAGCTTTGATGTTTTTGATTTAGAATGAACTCCGGGACGAGATGTTTTACCTTTTTGGTGCGCTCCTCCGGTTGAAATAACTTTAGCCACTATTCTTTAATTTTTAATGTTAAACTGCCAGTACCCTTTATTAGTCTATGATAGGTTCCTGCTTTTATAAATATACGGGTAATTTCCTTTGGAACTTCATTATCCAATTGAAATTTCCAATCTGTTCTGTGGAGAGGTTCTATAACCCTGTCTTTTCGGTCTCTATGCCATACAAACTCCATAGACGGAGTATTTTCAGAAAACTCTCTTATTAAAAAACCATCCTCAACTTGTTCAGTATAAGGTCTATTCATTTACTTAAATTTAGCTAAAAGTTCGTTGTTAGCTTGAATTAATTTTTGAGTCTTATTCTTTGACTTAACTCTTTTACCACTTTTTGAAAACTGTGGTGATCTGTGTGCACCTCTTGCCATGTCTACCAGTACCCTGAAAAGTTAGAACTACCACCGAGGGATTTCCAGTAGCGTCCAATATTACAAGACCAATATCCTGCTTTTGTTTTATCTTTTTTAGTAGCACATTTATGACGTGCTGCAAATGAAGCTCTTGCTCCTTTTTGTTTAAACTTAACCGATAATCCGGTATCTCCAAAAGATACCTTCTTTACGTTTCCTGTTTTAGGGTTTTTAACGTAAACGTAGAACTTTTTAGATCCTCCTCTTTTTGGTTTATTTAATTGTACTTTCTTTCCTTTGTATTCGGCTTCAGGAATATAGTCTACTGAGGCTTTAATCATATCAAAGCCGTTATAGTCTAAATTCTCATTGTTATGTTTAACAGCTTTTCTAAACTGTTCCATATTAATGTTAACTCCGATTGAATCACAAAGTTCTTTTATTTCGTCAAAGTCGATCATACCTTCTAAGGTAGCTCCTTCGTCTAAAAGGTCTTCATTCTCCATCATTTCGTCAATATATGATCCGATTTCAAATAATGGATTATATTTAGAAGATACCATTGGAAGATCTAAAGGTACTTTCATACCATTGTAATCTCCATATTCTCCTATATCTGTTGTTTCAAGTAATTCTCTATCTTCTTCGTCTAACTCTATTTCCTCGTTACTAAGAGCTTCTCTTGCTTCTTTAAATAGATTAACAAAGGCATCGCTAGAATAACGGTAGACATGTTCATGTAAAGAGAGACCATTGTCTAAGTGGTATTGAAGTGATGGGTATCCGATTACGTCTTTTAATTTGATCATAGGTTAAAATCTTTTCTGTAGAATTTACCGAGAATGTTATCATTTATATAGTTATCTCGATTTTCTAGTACCTCTTTTATAAATAGGTATTTACACTCATAATATGTTAGAAGCTTCTTATTAGGTACATATTCTAGGATAGTTCTTTTAAAACTTTCTGGTCCATCTTCTTTTAATATCTTCTTAATATCAAGATGAGAACCGTAATATGTCTTCCAATCTGATTCTGTTATTACTTTTTTCTTCAAAGGAGTTCTACCTCCTATTCCGTTTTCTTTTCTTTCTAGTCGTAACTCTTCTAATTCCTTTTTACCAAGTCTTTTATTTCTTTCAAAATATAAAACTTTTTTACCAATGTACTTTTTACCGGTTGGTATATGTAAAACTTCGTAAATGAACCCGTAAGTGTTTACGGGCATGTCTGAAATCTCTGTTATTAAGTTTGTATTATATAACCACATTTTATTTTAGTTTTAATAGGTTGGACAAGAACCGTTTGTAGTAAATGCGCTACCATTCCAGTATCTCCATACATCTCCATCAGAATAGTATCCTGCTGTTCCTAATCCTGTACAGTCTGGGTTCCTATAAAGTATTGTTGCGAATGGGAATGGTCCGTCTAGGTACCTTACTGTTCCTGTTCCTGCTGTAAAGTCATTACATGCGTCATTACTTGTTAGTCCATCTCCTAATGTCTCTACTGTGCCGCAAGGTGGTGTTGAAGAAGGAGTGGGCGTTGGAGTTACCGGTATGTTAGTAGGTGTCGGTGTTGGAGTAGCAGTTGGTACTGGGCATCCTACGTCTACTATCCCACTGTATGTGATAGATGGTAGATCAGCATCAATTAACCATGTTGTGTAGTTAATTGTAGCGTACCCATAGAAAGATCCTCCATTATGGTAAACTACACTACCGGTTGATGGGTTACCGTTTGCTGTTAACGTAGATAGTGTTCTTATTCTAAGATCTTGATTCTCATAGAAAGAACCAGGGCATCCTCTAACTGTGTAGTAATTATACGGATCCGGTGTAGTTGCTGTCGGTGTTGGTGTTGGTGACGGAGCAGGTACAAACGTACTAGTAGGAGTTGGTGTTTGAGTAGGAGTACCTGTTGGTGTTACCGGTGGAGTACTTGTTGGTGTTTGAGTAGGAGTACTTGTTGGTGTTCGAGTAGGTGTAGGTGTTGGAGGTATACAGCTTGTATATGTTGCTAAACTACTTCCATTCCAGTATCTAAATCCAAAGTTATCAGCATAGTATCCTGTCGGTGCTAATGTAGTACAGTTACTTGTTGAGTACAGTGCTGTAGATGTTGATAGGTTACTATTATTTGCGTAAATAGCTGTTGGTGTAGCACCACAGGCAGAGTACCCACTACTAACATTATAACCTAAGCTTAATACAAAGCAACTATTAGTAGGAGTAGGTGTTTGGCTTGGTACAGGGGTGAATGTAGGTGTAGGTGTTTGTGTAGGAGTTTGTGTAGGAGTTTGTGTAGGAGTTCCTGTTGGTGTTGGTGTATTAGTAGGAGTATTAGTCGGTGTTTGAGTTGGTGTTGGACATACACATGTTGTTAGTCCATCCACATCTATTGTTCCGTTAATAGCAGTATCGTAGTACTCGTAGCAGTTACTGAAGTAGTTAAATGATTCTCCTGGTCCAATGATTGGTAGTCCATCTCTATAAACATATATAGAGTTAGAAGGTCCGTCTGTGCAGTTAGCTAATTGGTAGTAGTACCTTATCGGGCTTGGTGTAGGGGTTGGAGTCTGAGTAGGGGTATTAGTTGGTGTATTAGTTGGTGTTTGTGTAGGAGTTCCTGTAGGTGTTTGAGTTGGCGGTGCTATCCATTCACATTCGATATTCTCATAACATGATCCTCCATCTACAAAATCTACAACTAATCCTCCTAAATCTACCAAGGTATTAGTTACACTATCCCAAGTTGAAGGAGTTAGTGTAGAACATACGTTATAGACTACTCCACTGTTTCCTCCGTAAACGTAAGGTGTTCCAAATAAACTTGAATAAACTACATCTATTTGTTGACCGCTAGGTAGTATATATCTTGCACCATATCTACTTGAATCTACAGTGTCATCTACCCAAACAGCTCTACAGTTACCTGGTGCTACAGGGTAACCTCTGAATTGGTAAGTTTGTGTAATGTCTGTTGGAGGAAATGTAACTGCTCCGGCAAAATCAAAGTCAAACCTACTCGCTGTTGAAGCAGCTATAAGTTGATTGAATGTTGTTAATCCATCTAC
>ENA-OSIY01001883-OSIY01001883.1-marine-metagenome-genome-assembly--contig:-NODE-1883-length-11088-cov-4.589865_pt1 | contig 11088 bp, 13 predicted proteins | sample MGYA00237884_ERZ534233 | MGnify/ENA primary metagenome ERZ534233 (study PRJEB26412, sample SAMN06343840) | marine metagenome | isolation source: estuarine water | place: USA: Columbia River Estuary... | reverse complement strand
TTTTTTCAAGCAGAAGACGGCATACGAGATTTCTGCCTGTCTCGTGGGCTCGGAGATGTGTATAAGAGACAGGCGTGAGCGTTATCAAGCCCGCCCACATCGGCGTGCTGCTCGGCTAATTCGACCCAACAACATAGAGGGGGGCTGGGCGGACGGCCCTTGCCCCCCTCTTCCTTTTTATGGCGACTCTGGCACAAATAATGGCGGCGGATGTTCGTTCTCAGATTGACGAGCTTCCCACCGCTTTTGCTTTTGCCAGCGTGAACCACACCGGAAGCCTCACCGACTTGAGGCAGGAGAAGGGCATGGAACTTGACGGCTACACGGCGAACGAAGATTGCCGCCTCACCGTAGTGCTGGCGGACTTCGCCAGCCAACCCGTTGAGAACGACTCCCGACTCATCACGATTGCAGGGACGACCTACCGGGTGAGCGTTCGTGAGGACAGCCCGAACGGAGCCGAGGCCGTTCTAACTTTGAGGAAACAGAATTGAGTGCAACCGTGGACATGACGAGGTTCAACGCCAAGATTGGCGAACTGCAAGGCTTTGGTCTAAACACCGGGCGCATTCTCAAGGTAGAGGCGAGGAAGATGCTTCAGTCAGTATTGTCTCAAACGCATCCGAAGGACAAGAAAGTTGGAGAGTTCGCAGTGTTGCGGGACATTTCAACAATCTTCTACGGCGTTGATGACGCAACGGCTTCGAACGCAAAACCAATGCAAGGCAACAACTCTGGACTTGTAAAGCTGTGGACAACTCCCGATTCAGGCCGTCCAAAAGTCATTGCCGTTCACTCAAATAACTTCAAGCCGAACGCTTCCATGGAAACAATGGCTGCGATTCACAAGACGTTTAGAACGAGAGGCATTGTTAGCAAAGGGCGTGGCCGCGCTGCCGTTCGCTTAATAAAAGCCAAGCTCAACCTAATTGATCGGGTTGTCGTGAGGGAATCAATCTTTGAGTCATATCGGCGTGAGATGTATTCGCACGTTGGAAAGCTCCGATCTGGCTTCGCGCACGCTTATGTAAAGATGGGGGGAAGTGTCCCGCCGTTTGTGCGGAGGCATTTGAAAAGCCAAGTTACTGGATTCGTGCGTGACGCGCTTGGCCCCGGCCCGAAGCCCTCCATCACCATCGGCAACACGGCAGCGGGCGCGGAGCCTCGCTTAGGCGACATTGTAAAGCGGGCAATGGAAGGTCGCATCAAAGCCATTTCAACAAACATCCGCCGCATGATTAAGCACGGCGCGGGCAAGTCTGGCGACTACGGCTACGCGAACCAGTGACCTATGCCCGCGCCCGATTACCCCACGCTCTACCGTTTCGAGGACACTTTGGTTCCTCGTTACGCTGCCGTCCTGACGGCGAACAGCGTGACCAACGCGAGCCAACGCGGGACGGGCGACCTCTCGACGCCCCGCGTGGAGTTGGTCGTTGCGATGGGTGGCACGGACGACCACGCGCAATCCGTCACGGGCGGCAAGGTGATGTTTGACCGCTATAAATTCTCCCTGTCGGCGCGGGTGGTTACGGCGCGAAACCAAAACGCAGGCACGCACACGACCTATCTCGGCAAGGTGCGTTACCTCCTGCTCGCCCCGTCCACCTCGACGACCATCAACGCGCTCCTGTCTTACCACACGCTCTGCTCTCAGCTTACCGCCGAGGAGTCCAGCGAGATGGACGTAATGGCAGAAGAAGACCAAGACGCAACGACTCTCAAATTCTCAGGCATGGTGGCAATCAAAGCGGATGCGTGGCCTGAGAGCGCACCGTAAAACCCAACACACACAAAAACTATGGCCGCACTTTGGAATGATGGAGCAATCCCTTTCGGGAGCGAAGTTTTGACAATCAACTCGGTGGCGTATATCGCCGAGAACGTCTCCTATGACAACGCATCAGTCGTTGTGCAACGCCGCAACGAAGTCAACGAACCCACCGGCAGCTTCGGCGTGCAGGACTTCGTGACGGGCAGCGCGACCTTGCAGAAGGCCGCGACTGGAACCGCCGTGCCGACCCCCGGCCTGACCTTCACCCGCTCATCCGTCGTCTTCATTCTCACCAAGGTTGGCGAGGCTTTGGCGCAGGGCGACGCGGTGAAGTTCAACATCGAGTTCCAGCGCGATTACTCTGCTTAAACTCTGGCGGTTCACCGCCATGAAAGGGCTGCGAGAACTTTACGACGAGGCCGCAGAGCGGCAGGACGAGTTGCGCGACGGCGCGTTTCTCGACCTGCCGCTGAACCTGTGCGGCTTCCCGTGCGCTCCGCTGACGGCGCGGCGGTTCGCCGTGCTGGTTGCGTCTCGTTCGCCATTCCTCTGCGGAGGGTTTCCAATGCCCGCCCACGTCGCGCAGTTCCTTTGGGCTTTGCACCCGAATTTCAGCTTCACCAACACCATCGAGCGCGACGCCTTCACCGAGGCTTGCGGTGGCGTGGAATACGCCTCGGCAGTGGAGGAGATAAAGGCATTCGTGGAAGACTGCTTCATGGATTCGCCGCAGTCGTCTGGAACCAAGAGCGAGAGCTACAACTCATGGCTCGCTTCGATGGTTGACGCGCTGGCCCGCGAGTATGGGTGGACGCAACCGGAGGTGCTGAACCTGCCGATGGCAAGCCTGTTCCAATACATCCGCCTGATTGAACGGCGCAACGGGGAGAAAGGGCCGCAGTTCAACCGGCTCACGGATTCGGCAAAGAATAAGTGGCTAGAGCAGATGCTCGCAAAACCGGAAACAAACTAAATGGCCTTTGAAGACATCATCATCCGCATGGGCATGGACGCCACCGCGTTCAACCGTGGCTTGCAGTCCGCAAAGGTTCAAGCGAAAGGGCTAAACTCTGCGCTGGGCGGTATGGGAATGGCCGTTGGTGCTGCTGGCTTGGCGGCAATGGCTGCGAAAACCGTTGAGTATGGCGGCAAGATTTCAGACCTGTCCACGCGCCTCGGCGTCTCTACCGATGCGTTGCAGGAGTTCGACTTTGCGGCAAGGCAGAATGGATCAAGTCTTGAAGAGTTCGCTGGCGGATTGCAGAAGGTTGGAAATGCCCGATCTGCGGCACTGGGCGGCAACGAGGAAATGCTAAACTCATTCGCCGCGCTGGGCGTGAGCGTGGAAGACCTGCAAAGCAAACGCATCGAGGACATCTTCAAGCAGATCGGGCGCAGCGTGCGCGATGCTTCGGACGTGCAACTGGTGATGGCCGACGCCATGAAGGTCTTGGGCAAAGCGAGCGGCCCCATCCTCGCCGCGATGCGAAACGACCTTGAGGCGGCAGCGGAAGAGGCGAAGCGGTTGGGACTCATCATTGGCGAAGATACGATTGCAAAGCTCGACGCGCTCGGCGATCAGGCAGACGTGACCGGCAAGCGGCTCATGGGTGCATTTGCGCCTGCTCTTACATTCATCGGCGAGGGCATCAACACCATGCTGGACGGGTTTCAGAGCGTGTGGGTGTTGTTGAAGCGCACGGGTGAAATGATTGACGCGATGCCAACGAAGGGCTTCTCACAAGCCTTTGAGGATGCGTCGGCAGGGGTTTCTTCTGACCTTGCAAAAATTGCAGCGGGCCAAGACGCCCGACGCAACCCCGCAGCCAAGACCGGCACAGGAGCCACTGACTTTGAATCTCAGCTAAAGCAAGCGGCAGAAATTGTAAGCCTGAAGGAAAAACTCGCAGAGGCAGATGCGAAGGCTTTGGGAATTGCAGCACAACGGAAGAAGGTGGAGGAAGACATTGCCAAGCTGAAGGCGGAACAACTCAAGGCAGGAGATGCCGCAGCGGAAAAGGCGAAGAAGGAATTGCCCGCCAAGATTGCAGCACTTGAAGCGGAGCGCGATGCACTTCCTGCACCTGTTGTCACGGAGGACAAAGCGGCGGCACGTCGTGCGGCAAAGAAATTTGAAGCTGACGCCCTTGCTGAATCTAAGCGACTTCAAGCAGAGGCAGAGGCACTGATGCCAATGGAGGGTGGCCCGCAGAAAACACAGGAGGAAACCGACAAGGACATTGCGAATGCAGTCAAGCTCTTGGATCGTGCCGAAGCCATTGCTGCTATGGGCCGTCGCGCTGTTGCCGACAACCTTAGCGGCGAGGTTGCAGCGGTGGAAAAGCGGGCGGCAATAGAGAAGGAGATTGCCAAGCTAAAGCTCGCAGCGGCGACAGCTACACCAGCCGAGAAACAAGCCCTTGAAAGGAAGCTCAAGGGGTTGGAGTTAGATGCAAAGAAAGCGGCATTAGACAAGCAACAGATGGCTGCTCAGTCTAAATATGCCGACCTCAGAAATTCACGCGCAACCGCAGTCGCCGCAGCGGAGAAAGCACGCGGTGAGCGGTTAAAGTTCACGCTCGCAGAACTCTCGGGCGCAAACCTCCGCAACGTGCGCGACCCCGCTTTGCGGGAGGACATAATGAAAGCGCGAGAGGTAATGCAATTGGAGCAGCAAGCGGGCTTCTTAAAGCAGCGCGGCGGGGTTGGAGATTTGGCGGAAGCTGGCAAGCGTCTCAGCATGGCGGACAAGGTTCGCGCAGGCATCAAAAACATCAGCGACACCGAACGCTTCCCGTTTGCAAACATGGACTCAAACATCGCCAGCATTGATGAGACGATGGAACTCCTGTTGTCACAAGCTAAAACCGACGGCTTAAACGTGCGGGCAATCATGGCTCCTTAATCATATGCCCCTCCTCTGGCAAGACGGCGACTACACGACCCCGCTACCCGACGGCGCACGCCGCTGGCTGCGCCCGTTCGACGACAACTTCGCGCAGGTCATGTTTCAGCAGGACTGGCAGCAATTTGAGGACAGCTTCGTCCCGCTCACTCTGGACACCCCGAGCGACGACTTCTCCGATGCCTACTTAGTGGGCGAGAGTGAGCTGTCCGCGCTGGGTGGTGGGGTCGTCAAATGGACGCGCACCTATGCCAGAATTCCAGAAAACCGTGAAGCCTTTGAGGGTTATTCTTGGCTCATCCCCGGCATTGACACGGGTTTAGTCTTTGCAGAAGTAGCCATCACAAGCGCAAGCGACGACTTAGGCGTCACGACTATTAACTGCGCGGGCAATACCTTCGCTGCGGTTGGAGACAGCGTTTCCATTTCTTACACCTTTGTGGACATAAGAACTGGCACGCAATACGGGCGGAACGTAGTGCGCCGAGTGCTGTCGGGTGGTGGGTCGACGCTGGGCGTTGCTTTGATTTTCGAGCCGGGTGGAAGCATCAACTACAACACGGCCAAGAGGATAGAGCCGGGCCGCCCAGCGGAAGCTCTAGAGGTTGGCTCCTCGTTGCAGTTCGATTACTATTTGCCGGGGGTGTCTGCTGGCGTTGCGTCTCCTTTTGACATTCCCGTGATCAGCGAACTGCAAATCTACGACGGCGACGGCATCAAGGTGAACGTCTTTACCAATGACACCGTGCCAACGATTACACAATGGCGGGCTTCCATAGCTGCTGGCGAAAAGGTCTGCGTCGTGGCGTCTATTGTCCGCCGCTGGCAGGGAAACATCTTTGAACGGTCAACCCGCTACTGCATCGCCCGATGATTCCGATTAATATGCCGCTGCCGACTAACTTGGAGGAGGGCGACGAATGCCCGCTCCTTTCGGCTGAGATCGTTGACCTCATCTTTCGCAAGATCAACGCCATGCACGGGATGCGGGCGGTGCAACCGTTGCGCCTCACGAAGTCCGATGCGGGCTTCCTCCTCACCGTGGACGAAACGCCATGAGCCTTGACCGTTCCATCGTTCGCGCTGGCCTTTCTGGGCTGTCTTCTGCTTCGGAGTATAACAAGTTCGCGCAGCACATCAACACGCTCTGGAACACGAAGGCCGGGCCGGGGTTAAAGCTCACCAAAGGCGAGCCGTGGTTGCTGGAATATGAGGCGGGCGATGCGCCTATTGAGACGTGGTTCAACGACACTTGCGTTCGAGTCTATGTCTGGCGGGATGATGCTTGGGACTACGGCAGCGACAACCCTCCGCTTGCGTTCTTCGTGTCCGGTAAGTTCACGACGCTGAACGAAATCTCCACGCTTCGCCTTGCCAAGATTGTCAAAGGTTCAACTGGCGCGAGCGCGAGGGCGACGGCGTTCTGCAACCGCATGGACTGGACAGCGGCAACGGCGTTCTTCACCAAGAACAAAGACAACACCGAGCAACTCTTCATCGGCAGTCAGGGTGCAAACAGTTACGAGGGCGGCGGCAATTTTAACGCGCACTTAATCAACTGGAAGACCGGCCAACAAGACGCAAATTGGACAGGCGCAAATTGCACGTTCCCGGCGATGGGCATGGTTGGAATTGCATCCGTTGCAGGCCGTCTTTTGATACATGATTATTTCACGGTTCTTTCGGTTAATCTTTCAGGCGTGGTGCAGAATGCACACGTCAGGTCTGGCGGGATGAATATGCACTGGCTGGTCAACGATGGCGTAAACGCATACCTTTCGTGTATGTGGGTTGCCACTGGCGGCTATCCGGGAAGTCTTAACCCGCAAGGCTTGCGGAAGCTGGATGCCAACGGCTTTCAAAATGGAGCGTGGGTTGCTGCGTCAGGAGTTGGCAGCGAGTGCGGTTGCTTCTTTGGCACGCTTCCCAACCTCGTATTGTGGGAGGCTGGCGACACAAACATCTACACTTCGGCCTCGCTTGAGTATGGTTCCGCGCTGACTTGGAGGGGGGTAGAGTTTGGGTTTGGTGGAAAAACTGGCGGCATCATGAAGGTGTCTTCCACGGGAGCCGCAGCGGGAATCCCGCTTGGAATAGAGCCGGGAGTGTTTGTATCAGACCGCGCAAATGCATTTTGCAAATCCCCCGCAGGAGAGTTGTGGTTTGGCTATGAAGTCAACTCTCTTGAAACTGCCAGCCAAGCCTCTTTCCCCACCGACCCCTACCAGCTCTACAAATACAACGAGGCCACCGACACGGCGACCTACTTTGACGGCTTCAACGACTTGGTTATCGACTGCCAATATTTCAGCACCGTCGATGGCGTGCAACAGTTCATCGTAACTGGAGCGTTCACCGAATACCAAGGCGAACCCGCCGAGCGCATCGTCTTTATTGACCAAAACGGAAACCGCCTTGCTGACCTCATTTGGCCTGCTTGACGATAAGGGAAACTTCCAACACAATCACCAAAGCTAATGAACTTCTTTTTTAACTCCGCAGCCAACGACCCGGCGAGTGCGTTAGCCCGCTCTCAAACGAACAATCAGCCAACGACAAAGCCGGTGTTTGTTTTGGGCGACAATCCCGAAGTCAATATTTTCGTCACCGACGGCGGCGGCGGCTTTGATCCGGCGAGCGGCGACGCAACCGTTACGCCGTCGTTGGGCATCGGCACACCGGGCGCGGGGCCAAGCAACGGCACTTTTTGGCTGGGCGTTTCCACGGCTACGAGCGGTTTGCTAATCACCGGGAAAAGATACCAAATTGAAACGCTTGTTGGTGGTGATGATTTCACCAACCTCGGAGCAACCGAGAACGCCACAGGAATTATCTTCACTAGTTCCGGCACAACCCCAACAAACTGGACGAATTTCAGCACTGTTATTGAGATCACCGCAGACGTTGCCCACAACGCGAGCGCAGCAACTTTAGAGGCCGCACTTGAAACGACTGCTGCCGTCGTGGGGGTGGCCGTCACTAAAGCATCCGCCGCACCAAATTTCGTCGTGGAGTGGGATTCTGTGGGCCAACGTGCGCTGCTTGTCGGCGGGCCATCATTGCTCACCCCAGCGAGTTCAGTCCTAGTCTCTACATTACAATTCGGCGACCCTTCTACGCTGGAGAAACAGATCGTGAGGCTTACGCGCCAGCCCTACGCGCTGCAAACCGTCTGGTCAACCATCACAAACGGATGGTCTGCTCGATTGAATTGCAACACGCGCGGCTTGCTGGACTTCCTTGCAGGCGCGGCCAGCGCAAGCGTTACGCTTGAGCTTGAGCTAACGGACTCCTCGTTTAACGTCCGCACGCTGGGTCAAGTCGATTGCATCGTCCGTAACGAAGCGATTGACCAAGCCAGCACCATCCCAACTCCGTTCCCCAGCTTTTTGACCGCCGCGCAGGTCGGGCAAAACTTCTTGCAGAACCGCTTTCAAGTTACCGCCCTTGACGGCGGCGGCACGGCCTTGGACGGCATCGCCACCGGGACGACGGCCTTGCCAACAGTCCCGACGGATGCGCTCGTTGCGATTGAGTTGGGCGGCGACATTTTCTTTTACGAGCTTGTGGCCGGAACGGATGCCGAGAGCTTGCCGGATGTGGTGAGGCCAGACGACTTTGCGACTACGACGAACGAGCGGGTCTGGCTGTTGCGAGCCGTTCCAAGTGCGATGCCGCTCCACGCCTCAACGCACGAAGACGGCGGCTCGGACGAGGTGACGCTGGCCCAATCTCAAGTCACCAGCCTGACCTCAGACCTCGCCGCGAAACTGCCGCTCGCGGGTGGCACGATGACCGGCCAGTTGAACTTCAGCGGCACGACGCACGCGGGCATCAAGCTCCTCTCCCTTACGACGGTGCAACGGGACGCTTTGACCGCTGCGAACGGAATGCTTATCTACAACACGACCACGGCGACGGTGCAGAAACGCGAAGCGGGGGCTTGGGTGGATAGCGGGGGCGGCGGATTGACGAACTGGACGGCATCGGGCGGGACTCACAGCGGCCAAGAGTTCGCCAAGTTTGTTCCTTCATCTGCAACGGCGAATGTGTCCGCCATTATCGAGCCGAAAGGCCAAGGAGCATTTCAACTCAACGAAAGCGACGGCGCGGCAGGTGGAAACAATCGCGGCGCACACGCCATTGACCTTCAAGCCAGTCGCGACTTGGCAACGCAGGTCGCATCTGGAGCGAAATCGTTCGCTGCCGGGACTAACAACACCGCATCAGGGGATTTTTCATCCTGCATCGGGGTGTCGAATGAGGCCACAACAAGGAATACGCTGGCAACCGGCTATTCGAGTCGGGCGGACAAATACGGCCAACGGTCGCACGCAAGTTCGCAGTTCTCCGCAGTCGGCGATTCTCAGATGTCGGACTTTGTGCTTTCCCGAGAAACAGTAGACGCGACGCAACGGGAACTTTTCTTGGACGGTTCAGCGGCCACTGAAAGGGTGGTGTTGTCCAACAATGCAAGCTATGCGTTTTGGATTCTCCTAATTGCACGCCGCACCGACGCCGACGGAGAAAACGACGCATGGGAATTCAAAGGGCTGATTCACCGCGACGCAAACGCTGCCAGCACGACTTTGGACGCACTTCAATCCAACCAGATCGGAGCGACCGCTTGGTCCGTTGACGTTGACGCCGACACGGGCAATGGCAGTCTCAGAATCCGATGCACGGGCGAGAACGCAAAGACAGTCCGCTGGGTAGCCACCATCCACACATCCGAAGTCACAGAATGAAAACCATCCTCCTCCTCCTCCTGACGTGCCTCCCGCTCTGCGCGGCGACCACCTACCCGATGCTCTCGGACACGACCAACCGAACCGTCACGGGCGGCGTGACGAACTTGTCCTTCCTAAACTCCAACAGCGTCTTCACCGGCACGGCCCGCTGGATGGGCATTGTGACCCTGACGAACACGGGCAACATCTTCGTGGGCGACGGCGCGGGGCTGACGGGCGTTGGCTTTGCCACGTCAGGCGGTGTCGCCACGAATGCCACGATCTACGGCCTGACGATCAACACGGGCAGCACGAACAATGCGCTGACAGGCAGTCGTGCAATGGTGACGGACGCCAACAAGGGCATCGTCAGCTCTGCAACCACAGCCACGGAGCTGGGCTTTGTGTCCGGCGTCACATCGGCCATTCAAACGCAGATCAACGCCAAGGCCGCTTCCGCTACGCTGGGAGGCTATGTCACCAACCTCGGAGGACTCGCCACGAACCTAACCGCTACAGGCTTGACCGTGGCGACAGGCCAAACGAACACGCACCTGACGGCCTCCAGCGTGGTCGTGACCGATGCCAACAAAGGCATCGTCAGCGGGACGACCACGGCGGACTTGGCGACGTTGAGCGCCAACCAGACGTTCACGGGGACGAATACGTTTGCGCCTGCAAAGCTCTTCCCTGCGAACGAAATTGCAATTCGCAGGCTTTGGACTAGCCCGACGAATATATTTTTGTCCAGCATAGCCGTTAGCGCGGGCAGCGCATTTACAAACAACGGCGACTTTGCAAACTGCACTTACATCGCACAGGCCACGCTCCCTGCTTTGATGGGGAGCAATTCCCACGTTTTGCTTACTTTTACAACCTTGCGGTCTAATGCAAACTCAACCGCAGGACAGATGGTTGTATTTGCTGGCACTAACACAAATTATGTTGGAGTTAACAACGCCATATTTTCTGCGTCGGTTGGGCGGACTACCGCAATCCAAGTTGGCACACTTCACAATGCCAATTCTTTCACAGAACAGTTTGGAGGGGCTTCGTTTCAAAGTCAGCTTATCTTGGGGCCAACTAGCTTCACTGACACGTCAGTCCCGTTCACTATATATTTGGGTGCTCAAACGGTCACAAGTTTTACCAACCTAAACCTTTACGGGCTGACATTTACCGAGCTTTACGCGCCTTGAGCTATCCTTCTAAAGCCTCAATGAACACCCTCTCCACCTACCTCACCGACGTGTCTTCTCCCTGTGTCTGGGGCGTGAACCTCGGCGTCATCGGCATCGTGACCGTCACAGACTTTGAGAGCTACCTGAAGGTCGCCGTCCTCATTGCGACCCTCGCGCTGACGTGCCTTTCGGTGTGGCTGAAATGGAAGAACCGCAACAAACCGCAGGACTAACATTATGCAAAACAAAAGCTGGAAAACAACCGCCGCCGGAGTGTCCGCCATTGTCGCCGCTTTAGCAGGAGCCGCCACGCTCCTGTTCGACGGCAAGCCTGAGACGAACCCCGACTACACCGCGCTCATCGCCGCCGTCACCGCTGGCATCGGCCTCATCATGGCGCGGGACAATGACAAGAGCAGCGAGGAAGTCAGCGCGAAGTGACCGCCGCCGTTGTCAGCCTCATCGCCACGGTCATCGGCTTTGTCGTGTGGTATTGGC
>ENA-OSIY01001879-OSIY01001879.1-marine-metagenome-genome-assembly--contig:-NODE-1879-length-11101-cov-5.552340_pt1 | contig 11101 bp, 7 predicted proteins | sample MGYA00237884_ERZ534233 | MGnify/ENA primary metagenome ERZ534233 (study PRJEB26412, sample SAMN06343840) | marine metagenome | isolation source: estuarine water | place: USA: Columbia River Estuary... | reverse complement strand
TAAATGTTTTATAAAAGCACTTCCAATAATGGCACCTTTAGCATATTTTGTTGCTTGATTGAAGGTTGTTTTTGAACTAATTCCAAATCCTACAATTTGTGGATTTTTTAGATTCATTGCGTTAATCCTTTGAAAATAAGTTTCTTGAGTTGTTCCGAAATCTGTTTGTGAACCCGTAACATTGGCGGAACTCACCATGTAAATAAATCCATTTGAAACACTGTCAATGTAATGAATTCTACTTTCTGAAGTTTGTGGCGTAATTAAAAATACATTTATAATTCCGTTTTTTTCAAAGTCAAAAATCCTTACTCTTCCTGTTCAAAATACTCATAACGTATCTATACGCTGCAAAAATATAAAGGTAAAGGATATTGATATCTATGTTAAAGACTCTGAAGGAAAATACATTCTTGATGAAGTTTACAGCGAAAAGTTGAGAAGTCAATTAGAAAACAACAATAATACAATAGACCATGTTTAAGCTTTATATTCTACTACTATTGACTTCTTTGAATGTTATTAGTCAAACAAAATTTACTAGTGCTAAATTCAACTATTCCTTTATCATTCCTGATGGATGGCATGTGAAAGACAAAATATTTAATCCTGATGTGGATGCTAAAATTGTCGATGGCAAAGGGAACTCGTTTATAGTTTCTATAAAAACGTTTCCAACGTCAACTAAACTTACTGTAAAACAACAAATGGAATCAACTACCAATCAAGAAATGGAAGAACAATTCAATGCTGTTTATGGAACTGCCAAAGTAATTAAAAGAGGTATTGTATTTGTTCATGACGGTTTATATGTACAAAATGCAGATAAATCTTATAAATGGGATTATCAATTGGAGTTAATTATTAAAACAGAATTAGCAGTACAAAATATTAGTAAGGCTAAAGCTGGAATAAGTCCTAATACAATACATAATTTGGACTCATTACATTTAATGCTTGTAATTGATAAATGCAACTTTGATATTGTATCAGCACATGATAGTTATGGTTCACATGCTAGTAATGTAGTTGATATGCAAAAATGTATCAGGGAGCAATTTAAATATATCATAGATGAGGATCCTTTAAATCATATATTAAATGAAACTTGTAAAAGAGAATACTGGAGTGAAGCAGATTTATTAATATATGATTTTTATTTAAATTATCCAAATTTACCAACTTATTTAGTGATAGAATGGGATACTTACTGTAATTGTTCATTGGAAAGTTTTTATAACAATGCATTAACAATGTCCAATTTTAGTCACATGATATACCCAAAAGAAACATTGAATAATTGGTATTGGTATACACAATTGTCAGATTCTCAAAAACTTATACCTAATATAGGTGGAATGACACCAACTTCTGGTATACTTTTTACTAGATCTGTGTTATCATCAATGGTTACTTTAATAATCAACAATCCAAGACAATATGATAATATGTTTTCAGAATTAAGATTGGGAACACTGTTACAACAATCTGGGTATACATTAAATAAACCATTTTTAAATTCCGAATCTTATATTAATTGGAATATTGATTCCATCACATTTGATCCATCAAAACCCGGATATTACCATCCAATCAAAACTATAGTCTAAAATAATAGATATTAACTGTTGTTTTCTTATATTTATAGTTATGTCAAATACTATAAATGAAAATGATTTGGGAGATAGAATGTACACAGGACAATCCTTTGTACAAGGAGGATTAGGCGGTGCTTCTAGTTTGGGTACTTATAGTTCACCTGATGTGTCCCAAAATCCTGGTTCATTCAAATATGCTCCGACTATAGCTGGTTCTGCAAGTGATATTAGTACACCTCCACCAGATGATTATGATAATAAATCAACATATGATCCAGGTCAATATCAAAAAGACATTCAAGATATCAAATACAAGGTAACACCAGATGAAGTTTTAGCTGGTTTACAATATGAATTGAAGAAAATGGTGTTTAAAAGAAAAGACTTGGCTAAAGAATTGGTGGTAAGAAATCTTAAAGAAGATAACAAATACTACAGTAAATTACATATGTTGAATATAGATGATGATGACAAGTTACCCGCAAAACCATCATTTATGAGTCCCGAATCAAAATCACAACCATATAATTTAAAAGCTACACCACAACAAGAAGTTGTAGATTATCGTACACCACAAGAAAAGGAAATCGGTAAAATCATTAGAGAAATGGCACAAAAGAAATATGAAAAACGATTCCCAAAAGCCTAAAAAAGAACCAAATGATCCATTAATAGGTGATCCTAGAATGAAGGGTAGAAGATGGATGATTGATGCATATTGGGATGACGGTAAAACTTTCAACAAAATTGATACAATGAAAAAACTTAACGAATTTGATAAATGGACAGATACTGACCATAACGATTGGGATGTATCATATAAAGAATTTTATGAGCATTTAACCGAGGATGTTGAATCACTTACTGGTGGCGTAGGTGATATCACTGCTCCTAGTAATGTAAACACCAAAGAATTGTCAATTGGTGTTCAAGTTGAAATGGAACATACCAACGACGACAAAATTGCAACTGAAATTGCAATGGATCATTTAACAGAAGATCCTGAATATTATTCAAAATTGGTTGCTGCAGGTCTAGCTAACGAATTTAAATCATCAACAAATTCGGGTTTAGGCGATCCAAACCAAAGTTTAAATGACAAATCAAGAATAGGAAATAATCGTGTTAATGGTGGTAATATGGGTGGTTCTATAGGCAAAACATCCAATGGACAAGTAGATGGTAGAAGAAGTTTACCAATAGTTGATAAAACTGTTGAAATTGATATTGAAGAACCTACTTTAAACGAAGCAAAGAAAAAGAAAAAGAAAAAAGGTGCAAAACCTACTAATCCAGCATTATGGTCTTCTTGTAAATCATGGGCAAGAAGAACATTTGATGTATATCCCAGTGCTTATGCTAATGCTGCGGCAGCAAAACGATATAAATCTAAAGGTGGAGGATGGAGATAATTTTATGAGTGACTATACTACATACACTAATTACGCAAAAAAAGCAATTGATGAATTGCAACAATTAGCCAATTTCAAGAAATCTTTAAAAGGTAAGAAATTAGCCGATAAAATTCGTGAAGCTGGATTGAAACTAATCACCAAAAGCGGTGTTGATTCTATATTACACGGATTGGGTGAAAGTAATGGTTTCCAGAATCTTACCCCCGCACAAAAACAAATTGCTGAAAAATTAGTATCATTAAAAGATACTGCGTTAACCCATAAATCATCTAGTATTCAAGGTGTACTTGATGAAAATGCAGAAATGGCTCAAAGTGATATTACAAAAATCATTGATTATAGTGAAAAGTTACAATCAATGTTTGATGTTAACGATAATCTAGAAGATTGGGTTAAGGCTAAATTGAATCATGCATGTGATTATGTAGCTACTGTAAGAGATTATTTGAAGTTTTATAGAGATGAAAAAGAAGCTGGTACTCCTGATAATCATATAAATGAAAAGTGGTCAAATACATATAAAAAATCAATAGATTGTAGTAACGCAAAAGGTTTTAGTCAAAAAGCACATTGTGCTGCTCGTAGAAAAAGACAAGCTGGTGGAAAAACACAAAGTAAATCAGTCAAGGAATGTTATAAAGAAGCAGTTCAAGAACTATTAAAAGAACAAAATAGTAGTATGGCAATGGGTGCGTTAAAACAACTTAATAGTGACGCAAAAGAATTGGAAACAATGTTGCAACCAACTACTCAATTGGAAGATTGGGTAAAGTCTAAATTGAATCTTGCAGGTGAATATCTTGATGATGTTTATCATCATTTGGATCATTTTGGTTCAAAAGGTAGACAATTTGATGAAGGTTATTATGAAGACCAAGCAAGAAGACAACGTGAAAGAGGATTAAGATGGAGTTCTACAACAACACCACGGGAAAAGAAATATTGGTTTACACCAAGTGGTACTGTAGCTGAAGCAGGTATGAGTCATGAAGATTGGATTAAACAAAATGATCCATCTTTGGTAGGTACAACTTTGGTTGGTACTTATGATAATGCAATAAAAAAAGGTTATATTAGAGCAGTTGTTCAACACGGTTTCTTGATGTTATCCAATCTGGAAAATAGTGACTTTTCTATGAATGGCAATACAAGTCAAAATGTACCAGCAGTAAAATCAATTGTATTAGATACAATCAAAAACTTTATTGCAGAAAAAGATATAAAAATTACCGCTAGTGGTAGAGGGGGTAATATAATTAAAGATTTAAGTATTGATGATCCAAACTTAACAGAAGATTTGAAGAGGACATTAGCAACAGCTGCATTAGCTGCATCTACAATGTTTGGAACTCCAGATGTTCAAGCTGATAAGGTTAAAGACAAAGTGTCAGTATCAAAACCATCTGCACCTAAAGTTGATACTATGGCTGTATTTAATAAGTATTTATCTATTCATCCTGATTTTCCTAAGTTTTTAAATGCGATACATAAAGTTGAGTCTAGTGGTAAAATTACTGGCACTGAACCTATTATTGGTGATAAAGGAAAGGCTCGTGGTCCTTTACAAATTCATAGAGAATATTGGGAAGATATAAAAAATCTTGTCGGTGGAAAATATGAAGACGTAGATAATTTAGACTATGCATCAAATGTTGTTGCTAAGTATATGTTAAAATACGCAAAGAATGCAATAAAGAACGGACAATTTGATATTGCTGCTAAACGTCATAATGGTGGGCCAAATGGAGATAAAAAATCTGCAACTCATGAATATGCCAGAAAAGTTATGAATAAAATGCCAACAGAGTATGTTATGGTCAAAAAGGAGAATGTCAATGGATCAACTACCGTTTGATATATACAATGCGTTAGTTAAACGTAAAAAACAAGGTGAAGATACAACTTTACCTCCTATACAAGAATTTCCACAACAAGACATTGAGGAATTGGAATCATTTTGTCGTAAGTATGGTATAATTGGTTTTAATTGCGGTAGAATGAATCCTAAAGCAGCATTACGAATGTTAAAGTCAAGAATGGGTGTACCTATTGAAGAAGCCACTCCAGCTAAAATAAAGAGTTTATTGAAGGGTTAATTCCATTTAGCTATTGGTACTCTTAACCAATTTTCATTGGTGTAGATATAAATAAAATTGTTATCAAATCTTATTTCACCCGTCAATCCTGGTGATGTTATATTTGTTGGAGCAGATCCCGTATTATTTATAGATAAGTAATTAAATGACGCAGTTTGGGACGTTAGTACACTTGCACTTAGATCTGTAAAACTACCATTTGATGCAGTTAATTGTGAAGTTATTATATAAGAACTGCTAATTGAAGAAGCAGTAATTTGATTTAATATGATTTTATCAACAGATAAATTTGATGCAGTTAATTCATTTACAATTATTTTACTACCACTTAAACTTCCTGTTACACTGCCTACAACACCTGCATAAGCATATACAACATCAAATACTCTCAAAATGCCATTTACAACTGCATTTAATCCAAAGTATCCATATGATGATGAAATAGTAGTGACGTTAACACTTGACCCAGAAAAACTTCCAGTAAAGCTGCCACTTTTAATTAATACTGTTGATAGCGTTCTCATTTAATATAAATATCAATTTGTCTAAAGACCTACACATAATTTTATACAAGTCTTATTTGTATAGCGTTTCCATTTCTATATAATCCACCAAGTGGTACTCCGCCACCAGCAGCTGCGGTATCATTTACAAAATTCAATGAAGATGAAACTTGTGATAATATTACTATTTGATTTAATGTATTTACATAACTTGAAGTTAAAGCGTAACTAGAGGACACATTGGTTCCGTTAATTAATCCAGTTGTAGATCCCATTAAATATCTAATTTCACCGTCAATGTTTGTTGGAGGAGCACCAGTAAAGTTCAGAATTGATCCTGTTATAGTATAATCATATGTAGGTTTTTGTATTAAACCATCAAAACTTACCAATACATCATAATCATTTGATACACTTCTAGTTAATGAATATTGTGTAGTAACACCATCTCCAGTAAAATATTGTGCATTTAATGATGATGTTATTATGCTGATTGTTGCTGAACCATAAAATTTTCTTACTTCCAATTCCAAATTTGCAGGTGGAATTGATATCATTGTGAAGGTTGTACCTGATACCGTATAATCTGTTGTTGGTTCTTGTTCAAGTCCGTCTAAAAATACTAATAAGTCATTTGGATTAGTTGATGGTAGAGTTAATGTATATGTGTTAGTTACACCATCAGTTACAAATTTATCAACAGAAGAGGATATGTTAATATCAATTATACTTGATGTAGTAACAAATATACCTCCCCCACCAGAACCTCCATTTAATGCATATGAAGCAGTTAATGCATAACTGCCTGATAGAGAATAACTTGAACTGATGGCATAAATAGCGTTAGATATACTTCCTGAAAAATAACTAGCTGTTTCTGCCAAACTGCTTGAATATGCAAATGCGCTACTTAAAGCTGTAGATGCATAACTTGATGTAAATGCATAACTTGAAGTAATACTATAACTGCTTGTATTTGAATATGAAGCACTTAAAGCACTTAAGGCGGTCTGACTAAATGAACTGGTTAATGCATATGAAGCGCTTAAAGCGCTTGAGGCGGTCTGACTAAATGAACTGGTTAATGCATATGAAGCGGTTAAAGCACTTAAGGCGGTCTGGCTAAATGAACTAGTTAATGCATATGAAGCCGTTAATGAATATGATGCAGATGTTACTGTTCCTATAATATTAGATGAGGTAATATAACTTGCGGTAAGACTATAGTTTGACCAACTACTTGTTATAGGGTAAGTACTACCTGTAATTAATGATGTACCACCACTTCCACCGTTTAGTGCATATGAAGCAGTTAATGCGTAACTACTACTTATTACATCACCGCCATAATAACTCGCAGTTTGTGCAGTAACTATATATGAAGCGGTTGAAGAATAACTTGAACTAACTACATAATTTGCCCAACTTGCAGTAATTGGATAAGTACTACCTGTTACTAATAATGTACCACCGCCTGTACTATTAAGTGCATATGAAGCAGTTAAAGCATATGATGCGCTGACTGAGGATGTTATATTAAGTAAATCATCTTTTACAGATTGACCAATGTATTGATATACAGTTGCATAAAGTCTTCCACTTGAAATTGGAGTGGATGTAAATTGTACTACACCTGTTTTGTAATCAAATGCGTATGGAATAGTATTTGGATTAACATAACCAAAGTTAACTCCATTACTTGAAGTAAATAATGTTATATTGTATCCAGTAGTACCACCATTTATTGTACCATCTGTTACGCTGCCGCCCAATGATGGTATTGAATATTTTGGGCTTATGAAATTTATTTGCTGGCCTGAATCAATTAGTTGACTTCCTATACCTGATGTTGAACCAGATGGAGATGATAAGTACCATACTGAATTTGCTGTTGCGGTATTATTTGCAACCGTTAATGGCCATCTATACCAAAATTTTATACTTCCACTTGTAACAGTATCACCAGGATTTGCACTGGATGAATATGGTAAATTTGATGATGGTATTGAACTGGCTTGTGACCACACTTCACTAGAATCCACTTGGATTGTAGAAGTAAATGCTTCTTGGGAATCACCCAAATCAGTACTTGTATATCTACGACCAATGATTAATCTAGCTACTTTTGTTAAGAGATCAAATGCCATATTTTATGATAGTTTTTCTATTTTTATATTGGTTATGGGAGTAGTTGATGATCCGTTGTATCTTATTAATACATATACTTCATCTTTTGATGTATTTGTATTATCTAGCACTGCCCCATCTGCTGTTCTCATTGGAAACACAATCACTCCGCCACTATTACTTGCTCCAGTACCATTGTTTCCGTAAAGATCAATATTTGAACCAAATGGATTTGTTCCACTGGTAATAGAATCTGTTGGTGTTACATTACTTGTTATCAAATTTTGTCCTGTATTAGACACATCATATAATCTACAGTTTGCATATGTTGGAATACACCCACTTTCAAATAATAAAGCAACTGACATACCGGATGTAGTAGAATTCCATCCAACCAATGTAGTATTTCCACTTAAAGTTATTCTCAAGGAATTTACTACAACTGTAGTCTTGAATCTTCTTATATAATATTTGTAAGTTGTACCATATCCAGATGGATACCAATATCTATAAATTCCACCAGAATCCACTAAATACCCAGGTTTTACTTGAAGATCACTGGATGTTAAATAGGATGAACTATTTGATGAAGTACCGTTAAAAGATAATAATCCGTCATTTAAAACCATTCTATATTCTTCATCAACAAATGTTTCATTATTTGCACCTGGACTTAAAGATTGTGAACTAAATGTTAAAGTAGATCCAACATAACCTTCAGGTCTACCATAATACAACAAACTACCACTTGATGCTGGTTGTCCAAATGAACCAGCAATATGAATACTTACTGTTTGACTGCCTATGGTTGTACCACTACCAGCTCTATTGTTAGTTGTATTGTTTACAGTGAATGTTGATATAGATGATCCACTTTGAGCAACAGTATTTGTTGTTGCAGCCGCTCCCATTGTTACATCAAATACAATTACATCAGATTCAAATGGATATGATCCAACTGTTCTGGTTGTTGTATAATCTGATGATTTAACAACTCCTGTTGTTTGTATTGTTGGATTTGTTGTAAGAGTGGTGACATTTGAAGTAACAAGTCCTAAATTATTTGATGGTATATTTACTGTAGATACTGTTCCATTAACATATAATGGATTAAATGCACCACTTGCGGTTACTGTGTATCTGTAAGTAGACCCAGTTGTTAAATATGGAACTCCGCTTAAACTTCTAGAAACAGCATTAGATGCGGTGATTGTACTATTTGGTGATGTTATAGTATTGGTTGAAAAACTTGCATCAGTTAATGGAGTATAGTTAACTGTAGTATTTGTACCTGTATAAAATGTATAAGGTGAACTGCCAGAATTAACACCAACTGTTCCTATTAATATGTATATACCACTACTACTGACGGATGATAGACTTATACTGTTTGTTAAATTTGATCCTGTAAAATTGTTAAAATAACCATCTTGATATACGGCTGGTATGACGGCGGTATTTGCTGAGGGTATAGAATTTAAAGATATTGGAACCGCAACAGTTGGTACAGATGTATTTATGGATGCTTGAGTCAATAATACAGATGAAGTATTTGTATAATTTACTGTTCCTACACTACTTGACGCAAATGTTACTGTGAATGACCCACTTAAACGTACAGGAGTTATAGATCCATTTGTTAATTGACCCAACCCAAATGCACTTGATCCTAAACTTGAACTTACAGTGGTAGATCCACCAGTATTACTTCCGTAAGAAAGATAATTTGTACCGCCTCTAAAAGTGTATCCGCTAAATATTGTAGAACCAACTGTTGCCCACCCAAGTGGTTGTAAATAATTTATATTTGTATTAGTTGACCCAGTTGGCACTCTTCCATTAATTGCAATCGTTGATCCAAGAGTACTTGTTGTAGTAATACTTGCAAAAGTTTTTGTATTTGGAGATGGCGTAGGATAACTTGCACTAAATGCACCGGCAAAAAATCTTAAAATATCAGACACATTAGTATTGGTGTTCCAAGTTGAAAAATATGAACCAATTAATGATGTTCCCCAAGGATAACTGTCACTTGGAACACCTACATTAACATTGGATGCGGACAATCTACCATTTAATTCAAAGCTACTTAAACCGTTTTGTGATGATGTAATGGTTTGTGTAGTTACAGTCAATATTTGTGAACCAGACAAACTTGCACTGATACTGTTATTATTTACGGTAATGCTTGTTTGTGAATTTGGACTGGTTATTGCGTTACTACTTACATTTGCAACATATGATGCGGTTAAAGCGTATGATGATGAATTGCTGGTTAAACTATAACTGCTAGTTAAACTATAACTTGATGATATAACACTGCCACTAAAATAACTTGCAGTTTCAGAATATAAACTCCAACTTGCAGTAATTGGATAATAACTACCAGTGACTAATGTAGTACCACTACCAGCATTTAGTGCATATGAAGCGGTTAAAGCATAACTTGAACTTAATGCATTAGATGCGGTACCTGATAAATAACTGGCAGTTGCTGCCCAACTACTTGAATATGCAAATGCACTACTCAAAGCGGTGTCTGCATAACTTGAACTAATTGAATAACTACTTGAATATGCAAATGAACTGGTTAAAGCGTTAAATGCATAACTTGATGTTATAACATTTTTTGCCCAACTTGCTGTTCCTAAGAATCCAACATCATTAATTATACTTGATGTATATGAACTAGCAGTAACATTTCCGTCGATTATCAAATTACCACGTAAAAATGTTGATCCTATTACATATAAATTATCATCTACGAATAAATTACCGCCAATACCAACACCACCATCTACAATTAATGCACCATTATTATATATTAATCCATTATTATTTGTTGCGTTAGTGATGGTTGTAACTAAACTTGTAAAAACGCCTGTAGTAGTTTGTCCTGTTGCAACTATAAATTGATTTTGACCAACTACAAATGATGATGTAGTATTAGATGTTGGGTTACCAACTTGAAGTTGGGCATGACCGCCTGCCGCATTTTGTTCACTTGATAAGTATATATAATTTGGATTTACACCGTTATCATTACTGATTATTAATGATCCGCTTGTATTACCCAGAGTTAATCTATTATTTGCAGGATTATATGATAAAACATCTGCATCAGTTTTTAAAGCAACGTTACTGCCTGTATTATTAACAAATGTAACATAATAGGTACTATTATCATTTATTTTATCAACATTTGATAATAAAGAAACAGATGAAGTTTGACTAAATGAACTGGTTAATGCGTATGAAGCACTTAAAGCACTTAAGGCGGTTTGACTAAATGAACTGGTTAATGCATATGAAGCACTTAAAGCACTTAAGGCGGTCTGACTAAATGAACTGGTTAATGCATA
>ENA-OSIY01001878-OSIY01001878.1-marine-metagenome-genome-assembly--contig:-NODE-1878-length-11103-cov-7.371123_pt1 | contig 11103 bp, 7 predicted proteins | sample MGYA00237884_ERZ534233 | MGnify/ENA primary metagenome ERZ534233 (study PRJEB26412, sample SAMN06343840) | marine metagenome | isolation source: estuarine water | place: USA: Columbia River Estuary... | reverse complement strand
ATATCGGGGTCTTTTAATTGCATTAATTCGTGATTCATTACGATTTGGTCTTTTGAAGATAAAATATCATCGTATATTTTGATTTTACCCTTCTTTTCTTCACATAATCGTAGTAAATCATCAACTGATAATTCTACCTCCTCAGTCAGTTCAGGAAACCTCTTTACAAGGGTTTTAATACCACACCCATTAACTCCCGGTATATTATCTGATTTATCACCATCTAAAATACGATAAAGTAATAGGTTTTTGGATTCTAACCCAAATTCATCTTTAATTGCTTTCTTATTGTAAATTTTCTTCTTAGTAGGAGACCAAACGATGGTCTTGTCATTTACCAATTGTAGGAAATCCTTATCGGTAGACATTACCACCGCTTGTTCATCCTCTTTAAGAAGTTGGGTGGCGATATAAGCCATAACATCATCTGCTTCAACACCATCATAAATCATAGTGGTGACAGGTAGTTGATGTAACATTTCTGCTAACCAAACGAATTGTCTCTTCATTGATTCACGTTCATCTTCAACGTTCATCATTTCAGCATATTGACGATTCACTCTTAATTTGTTAGGGTCTCTATCTGCTTTATATCCACTAAATCGTTTTTTACGATTAGCAGAACCACCCTTACCATCGAAAACTACAATAACACGAGTGGGTTGAGTTTGACGGATTGCGTAACCTATTGATTTTAATACACCCGTTACACCAGCAACGTGGTCGCCATCTTCATTCATTGTGGGAATGGATGACCAGCAACGGATGAATGTATTTAATCCATCAATTATAAGAACTCTCGAGTTTTTCGTTTTGGTAGAATTACTCGTATATTCTTTCTCTACCGATTCTAAAATGTTTTTGTATATTGCTTTCAATGCCTTTCTTTTTAGTCATCCATACCGGGACCTGAAACATCTATTTCTAAATCTTCCATATCGATACCATCGGATTTGTATTGTAAAATTGTAGATTCACAAATCTTCTTATAAATTTGTTCTCTAACATCTTCTCTTTCCGTCATCAAAGGAATGAAATCCTTAGATTGGAATTTGATGATTTCACCAGTATCAGTATCGGTATATTCATACCATGCACCGGCTTGTTTTACGATTTTATTGTCTTTCATTACGGACAACCATGAACCATAGTTATCAATACCTCTATCAAAGAAGATATCAAAATCTGCTGCTCTTAATGGTGGGCCCATTCGGTTTTTCACAACTTGTGCTCTAACCTTCATTCCGACAATTCTATCATTACCACCAACTTTAGATTTAATCTGTCCCATTCCTTTCAAACGTAATCTTACGGATGCATGGAATGCCAATGCCTTACCACCACTTGTTGTCCAAGGGTCACCGAACGGCATTGCGTTCATCTTTTGTCTTAATTGGTTTGTGTATACTAATAAGATTTTTTGTCTACCAATCATATTAGTAATCTTTCTCATCGCTTTCGAAATGATGATTGCTTTATCGGTTGCGTAACCATCTTTACCATAATCAGCTGCCAACTCCGTTTTAGTGGATGCTGCTGCAACTGAATCTACTACGATTGTTACTAACCGATTTTTATCAGTTTGTCTAACTTTTTCAATAATGGTTTCAGTAAAATCAAAGATTTGTTCAACTGAATCTGCTGTTACATAAAGTAATTTTTTCACATCCACACCGATTGCTTCTAAAAATTCTCTACTTACTGCTGTTTCAGTATCAATCAATACTGCAACTCCACCTTGCTTTTGCGTTTCCGCAAGTAAGTGGGCCGATAGTAATGATTTACCACTTTGTTCTAATCCCGTTACCTCAACAATTCTACCAACTGGCAAACCACCATAAGGACGATTTGAAATCGCTACATCTAGCATTGCACATCCAGTTGATACCCAACCTTCTACGTTTGTAGGGGTCGAATCATCATCCAAAAAGAATGCTACCTTTTGGTCTTTCGATTGTTTATTTAGCTCACCCGCTAGGATATCGGCTAAATCCAATTCTTCTTTTTTTGCCATAAAATGGGTTTAATTAGTTGTTGAATAAATCATCAAATGCTGCTGCTACATCGTCAGTTTTCTTAGAAACTGGTGGTGTTGATTGTGCAGGTGTTTCTACTGAACCACCTAAATCATGAGATACGGATGGTGTAGGTTTTGCTGATGATAAAGTTTCTGCTGTTACTGAACTTTCGGTTTCTTCTTCATCAGATGTTGCTGATGGATTTAACCAACCTTCCAATACATTCTTCAATTCTGCGTAAGATAACTCTGAATACAATTCAGTAATTTCAGTTTGATTCTCTAAGAATTTAGCAATATCTCCACCTTCTGCTAATGGTGTTTGATTTGGTTTTACTCTAAGAGTAGTTGTTGGATACGAAGTTCCAGCATCTTCTGCTGAAATATATTCAACTGTCAAATCTCTACCTGCATTCGGGTCAGTAATATCACCATAATCGGGGTCTGCTATGTACCCTAAGATTTCTTGATAAACTGTCTTACCAAATCCCCAAAATTTAACACCTTCGTTTTCTTGACCACGAACGATTACAGGAACAAAGGTTCTCAACTTAGGCTCCATTGCCTTTGCTGCTTTCCAATCTTCCTTATCGCCCATTCTTTTAAGTTTGTCTGCAAACTCTACGATTGGGTCAGGTCTGCCGAACGATGCCGGAGATAGATAAGTTTTGTTATTTACGTTGTAGTGAAAATACAATTCGATAAAAGGATTATCCTTATTGAATTTGTAAGGGACGATACGGACTTGTGATTTACCAGGAGTTGGTTTCCATAGTGCATCCGTTTTCTTTTGTGTGTTTTGTAGTTTGTTTAGTCTACCTCTAATTGCGTTAATGTCTAATGCCATTGTTTTTGCCTTTTAAGTTTAATAATTAATTTGTTTTATGGTTTTATTTACGAGTCTTTCCTACTCGCGGTGTGTACTTATAAATATACGAATTACCGATTTTCGTAAAATTATTTTTAACTATTTATTGAGTTTTTTGTTTTAATAAAACTCTATCTTGATATGTTTTTAAGAAAGAGTTAAATCCGATTTTAGCAACATCAATCATATCGAATTTCGGTTGGAAACTCATTTGACCAGACCCACATACTTTGGTTGTCAATTTACTCCATCCGTCAAACGATGATTGGGCAATATCCAATGAAATACCCATAATTCTAGTACACTTAGATGTACTTGCCATATAAGTAACGGCCTGTCTACGGTCACTAACATTGAAATCTTTTCGTTTCGTTTCAATTACTAAAACCGGTGTATCTTGTGTAACAACACCATCAGTTTCATTTACTAAGAAAATTTTAAAATCCAATCTACTTTCAGCATCATCCCATTCCATAAAAACAACATTTTCTCTATCTTCGGTTGACATATCATTTAAGAACGATAAATCATACTTATCACGAACGGAGTTTGAAGGAAATTCACCAATTACATCATATACAAGCAAATCATAAAACCATTCTTGAATTGCTCGTTCTAATACATCATTATCTGGATATTGTGATAATAGATAATTTCTTAATTCTTTTACTAAGACATCTTTTAAACTTGAAGTAACACCTACAAATTTATCAGTTGATTCGAAAAAATAACGAAGTTCATCTTTTGAAATATCAGCTTCTAATACTACACCATTCAATGAAACCAACCCACTACTACCACGAAGTGGTAATGTAAAAGCAAGTTGTTGTGAACCTTTATAATATACATTCAACATTGGAATATCTGAAAGGTAGTTTGGATAGTTTTTATTACTACCTCTCTTACCCATTCTGAAATTCGTTAAAGTAATTTTTCTATCTTCCTCATCTACACCAACGGCATCTAACGTAATAGAATCAAACAATTTACCACCTAATTCCAATCTATCTACATCCGGTCCGTTTTGTGCTTTACCTGTTATATCTACCCACTCAATTAAATTTGGTTGAATTACTTCACTTAAAATTTTATTTTCAGTTGGTGTATCCATGCCATCTACTTTTATTTTATAGGTTCTGCCATTTAAAATATTTCTAGCATCGTAGATAGATAAGATTTCTCGTAATGTTTCAATATACTTACGATATGTTGGAAATGTTCGTTGAAATGGAATAAACATTTCAAATATAACACCACTTTCAATATCAATTGCTTCAGTTGAAACTTCATTAGTTATTGTGTTCCAAACTGACCACAATTTATCTTCTAATGTTTTCACTTTAATTACTAAATCTTCTGAATAGAATCCAATAGTACTAATACCACTTCCATAAATAGAACCAGTATCTTTTTGTTTTTCTTGAATATTTAAATTTTGTACTTGAGAAATATCAAGTCTATTTTTGTTAATGGTCTTTAATGTAGTACCACTACCATCTTGAAAAACTTTAACATAAAATCCTTTTCTAGTGGAATCTTTTAAAATATCAAAAGTGATATTTTTCGCATCAGATGGATAATTTGTTAAAAGTTCAAACCAAAGTTTAGATGGATTAGCACTCAACTTTTTATTGAGTTTATCTGCAGCCAAAGCTACATCTTCTTGTGATTTCATTTGAATTGTTTCTTTCATTTAAATGTGTTTTATGTTTTAATATTAAGCTAAGATACAAAAAATAGTTGATACTACCAACTATTTTATCGTTTATTTTGCCCATTTTCCGTTAGAAACGATTTGAGCTATGATTCCATATACTGAAAGGTCTTGAAATGTATCTTCTAATGATTCTCCAACTAAATCTTGTTTGTTTAAAACTACTAATTGTTTCAAACGTTGGATTTTATCGTTCACTCTAAACCAAAGACCTGTTAATGATAATTTCTTATCATCTTCGGTTTCTAATGATGTACCCACTGCGATGTTTCCTGGTCCATAATTGGATTGTTTCATGCAGAATAATTCATATTGAGTAAACATAATACGTTTAAACTCATCAGTCATTTCTGGATATTGTTTTTCGATTTCTTCTACGAGCTTTGGATTGTCGTATTTGATGAACGCAACCTCATCATCGTTTTGTTCGATTTTGGGTGCGATATTAAGTTCTAACTTATTCTTACTCTCCTGCTTTATGATTCGAGGAGTTTGTGTTGTAGTTTTTGACATATAACCTTTATTAATTTATTTATACAAAGATACGAAAAAAAACTGAAACTACCAAACTTATTGATGAGAATGTTCAATTACTTCAAAAATTCTTGTACTAATTTTTTTCGTTCCTTCGGTATTTGTAACGATAATTGTGTTTTTAAATTTATCCCAATCTATCACAAACTCTTTATCTGCTTTACCACCATTCTCTTCCTTAACTAATTCGTTTAAAGCATTGATAGTGTAAAGTGTATTAGATTGTTTTTTTCTATGAACCAATATTGTATCCTTTAATGGATTTGTTGGTTTATATTGGGTATCTATATTATATGTTATATATAGTTCTTCTAAATTAGCCTTATTTTGTAAGACGTAAATATAGTTGTAAACTATATAATAAGTTTGTTTTATATGTTCTAATGTATTTTGTAACTCATCCTTTGATGTAAAGGTACACAATAGTTGTGTTTGCATTCTTTCTCCTAATTTTATACTCTCTATAATAAGTATAAAAAACGAAATCGAAAGACTTGTTTTACGATTCTAATGGTAATATCTCACCATTTGGTCTTTCACCATCACCAGTGAATGACATTTGAATTCCACCGCCATTTCTACCGGCAGTTCTTTCATTACGAATCGTTAATGAATAATCATCTGGATTATCCGTACCTTTATCGGTTTTAGATACCGGTGATTTATTTTCATCATAATATTGTTTATTATGTGAAAGACCATAACCACCACTTGTTCTAATATTTTCAGTTAATAATACACCTGCTAAGAATACATCTGGTGTCATTCTTGTTTTGAAATTAGGTACATTGTTTTTACCAACAATTTTTTCTAATTTTTCAGGAGTTACTATTTTTTGAATACGTTGAGCATATTCTTTTTTGAACTTACTTAATTCTTTTTGGTACTCACCCCAGAACGTATCAGCTGATACACTACCTAATTCAATTTCTAATTTATTTCTAAGTTCATTTAATTTGTAATAGTATTCGGAACATACATCTGCAATTTCTTTTGTTTCACTTTCATCAAACACATCTGAAAGATTCTGATTCATTAATGATTTTTTTATTAAATCCTGTGTTTTCTTAGTAGTTTCTTCTTTGGTTTCACCTGCGATTAAATCATCTTTAATCATCATAGTATATCCCTTCTCACCTACATACTGACCGAATAAATCTCGTTTAGATTCATCTGGGTGTAATTGAGTTACTGCTTTCATATTCGCAGGACATCCGTATATTCTACCTTCTTTACCGAATTTACAACTTACTAATGATACCGTCTCAACATCACCATCAGTTCCACCCACTCTAATCATATCACCACCAGGAAATGAACCATTTGATGGTAGATAAACTTCTTCACCTCTTGCAAGGGCTTCTTCGTATAATCTATTTTCAGCCAATTGTTTCATTACTGCCGATGCTGCTTCAGAATCTGCATTATTCAAATCAACCATTAAATCATTATAAGAATCTGCAATTGCCGATGCTGCTTCTTCACTTGGAACTTCATATACTCCCAAAATTCCAGCCAATCTATTTTGATGTTGTTTTAATGCATCAACATATTCTTGTGAAATTTGTCCTTTATCTGCATATTCTTGTGCAAGTTTAAGAGTATTAATCAATGCAGGATTTTCAAATGATTGTTTTAAGTAAGCACGAGAATGTTGGTTAGATGGGAATAATGTATTACCATCAGCATCCTTTGGTGCAAAGATACCATGTACACTTTCTCTAATTCTACTCAATACTGGAGATGAATCAAATAATTGTTTTATTCTATCATCATCCTTTGGTTTAACTTCATTTGCTTTACCCAAATCAGGTTTAGCTGCAGCTGTTAAATTCTTTTTTAAACCCGAAAAATCAACTTGGTCTAATTGTGTATATTTTTTAAGTTGATTAACTAATTTTTCAGTTGAGGTTGTACCATCACCAAATATTTTTCTCTTACCACCTAATACGTTAATATAATATTTACTACCACTTGCGTTTGTAGTGATTTTATACTTATCTCTTAATTCATTTGCAATAACACTTTTTTCATCATCTGAAATTGTTTCGTCAAATAACTTTTCAGTCAATTCATAACAATCATTAGCAGTTTTCTTTTGTTCATCACTAAGTGTTATTGAATTTTTATCGATTTGTTCTTTAACTCTTTTAAGTGTAATCCCATTTTCTTTACTAATTTGAGGTTGACCTTTTTTAGGAGCAGGTTCATTGCTTTGTGTTGCTGCTTCAGCCTCTTTTTTATATCTAGCCTGAGTTTCTGGAGTTTGTAATGATGTTCCCTTTGGTGGTTCTTGTTGGGGTTGTTCACCTCCGCCTTGCGGTACATCTTGTTTAGGTTCTGCGTTTGGATTATTAGTTGGTCCACCTTCTTCACCTGCTTTTGCTTTTTGTTTTTCGTATTCCGAAGCAGAAACTACGCTATATTTGCCATTATCATCCTTAGTAAATTTTTGTGAATCTTCTTTATCCTCCTGTCCTTTTACAACATAAAATCCTTGACCAACGTGAGTATATTTCTCATCATCAGGTCCTTCGGTTAGATTTTTTATTAATTCACTTTGAATTTCACTTAAACCCCATTCGGTAAGAATATCTGAAATTATTTCGATGTGTTCTTTCTTAGATAAGATAGGATAACCTTCTTTACTTCTATATGAAAGTTCTCTTAATAATTTTTGTATAAAGTTTTTCTTTTGCATTTATTTACTAATTTATTTTACAAATATACGAAATATATTTGAATTATCCAAATTTTAACAAAACTATTTTATTTTTAATGGATGTGATTATCTATAAATATGTTATTTTATATAAACTGCTAATGTGTTAAAATTTGGAGGTTAGCGCATTATAATTTTGTGTTATTTCCTCAATTGATAATTTTCTATTATACAAATAAAGATTTGCAACATGTCCAAAAGGTTGAGCAACAATATCATTATTACCCACTCCCCAATGTGTGTTTCCACCTGAACCGAAAGCAATTGTATTTCCTGCCTGTGAACCATTTATGTAGAATGTTTGAGATGCACTATCTCCAACTACCGCGTATTGAGTCCAAACCCCAACAAAAGATGTAAGGTCAAATCCTGAACTTCTAAATGCACTATCCCAATATCCTAATGTATTTGTTCCATTAGGAATAGTAATTGGTGTATATTTAGGCGAGTTTGTATAAAGTAATGTTCTAAATCCGGAATTATTATTTATCAATCTTGCCCAAGTTACATAGGTGTATCCCGTTGTTGGTAAAGTTGGGCCTGTTCCGTTTACATCAACTCTATTATTTCCGGTTGTACAATCAAAACATTTTATTCCATTCAATGTAGTAAATGTAGCACCAATCAATGTATGGTTATATGAATTAGTTAAATCATAAACAGTTGTTCCACTACCAGGATAACTTGTTGAATTATTTGCATCTAATTGAAGTAATAATCCATTGGTTATTATAGTAGGTAATATACTAAATCCTTTTGAAAATGAAATTGGCATATTAATATAATCTTTCTATTGAAATCATATTGTTAATGTAACTAGGGCCAACTATTAATGTTATTCTCCAAGCAATAGTGTTGGCTGCATCATAAATTATCCATGTATCAGTAGCACCATCTGCGATAAAATTATATCCTGAATTTAGATACGCCGGTGTTGTGTTTATGGTTCTTGGACTAGTAGTCTGTATAGTATTTCCACCAATAGTTCCTGTTTGACTATAAGTGCTACTACCAACTACACTATATGTTCCTGTTATCGTTGATACTTGCAAACTTCTATTTGATGATGATGCCATTCTTACTTTCAAATTTCCTAATGTAACATCCGTTCCTGCATTTACCAATCCACTTGCCTTATACATTAATTCACCACCAACTCCTGCAGGTGCTTTACTTAAATCAACATATACACCTCTATTTGTTCCACCATTTTCAAATAATCGCATTTTATCTGCATAAACATCAAATACAACTGCACTACCTGTTAGTGTAGTGCTTCCACCTTGTGCATATGCAAAATCTATTTCACCACCTTCAAATCCACTACCTGTTCCAACATTTACCGCACCTCTTAATGTTGTTGAACCCGTTACTGCTAAACTATTACTAATTTGCATTGTGTCAATCGTGTTGAGGGCAAAGGCATTGTTTATCTGTTGAATATTTATACGACCATAGTATGCACCTCGAATAACACCTGTGCCAGTGAAACTACTTCCTGTAACTCTGAACTTGACTGTTTGATTTGTGCTTGGAGTATAGATAGCATCATAGGTGTTGTTATTTGCTTCAGCAAATCCTGAATTATATGATGGATTCGCTGATGTTTGATTGTTGACAGGAGTATTAGTTGTGGCATCAACCAATTGGTACAAGACATATCCAGTGTATCCAGCAAAAGATAATTCTCCAGTGAATCTATAAGTGACGCCAGAGGTCAGCGTGAACACACCAGTGCTGGTGCTATAAGGTATTCCTGAACTTGTAGTTACAGTGTCAAATGTAACATCTTTAGCAACACCGGTAGTGATACTGATATCAGTGCCGTTTGTTATAGAAGCATATTGATTGTTTATAGTGCCAGTAGCAGTGGCTTGAACTGCTATTGTAGGATTGATTTGTGTAATTTCAATACTTGCATATGCACTACTAACAGTAATTGTATTTGCAGTAGTTTGTCTTAATTCGTATATTGTATTAACCGAAGGAGTTACATAATGAGTTGCGACAAGTGTTGAACCGATGGCAGTAGTTGAATTTACTACTTCACCAAATGCTTCAATACCAACATAGGTACTATTTGTAACATCATACCACCTAAATGCTCCCCAAGTACTAGTTGATGTAAATCTTCTAATAATAGCTTCCAATTTATAGGTATTACCTGCGGTTAGTGTTACTTGTGTATTTGAACCTTTTGTAATTAAAGAACCATTTGATGCACTTGTTGTTTGAAAACTTATTGCAGTTCCATTACCAACACCAGTTTGTTCAGCGTTATTTTGTGCTAGTAAATAACTACCATTAACCACACCATAAGTTGTTGGTTGTCCGTTTACAGTTAAGTTAGTAAATGTTCCACTAACTGATGTTATAGAAGATGCTAATGAAGAACTGAATGAAGAAGTGTATGAGTTAAATGAACCCGTTTGTATATATCTACCATCATACGAACTTGTCAATTGTGATGAACCACTTGTTGTACCTGTTGGTAATTGTGCTGAACTACTAAATATACCACTTCCACCTAATATTTGTGATGAACCACTTACTACACCATTGGTTGCTGCGATTGTACCATTGATTGAACCAGTTACAATAAGTGAACCAGATACATTTATTACATCAGGTCTTAATTGTAAAGGTGTTTTCCATGTAGTTGAACTATTTGCAATAAGGAAATCCATTCTATTCAATGCAGCTTGTGCATCGTGTCCAGTTTGGATTTTATGGTTATATTGACTAAGACCACTACCATTGTAACCAAATATAATCTGGTCTGCGGTATTACCTCCTGTTGTTCCGGCTTCAATACCAACTATACCTTTCAAATGTATTTTTTGTGTAGGGGTTGTTGTGTTAACTGCTAATGATACAAATGATGCTGATGCAGAACCTGTGATATTTTGTGATACTAATAACGACCCGGTTATCCATTGATTTCCGTTAAATGAATTTGAACCAGTTGTTGCGAATGATGATGTGTTTATATTAGAACTTCCACTTAAACTATATCGTGTATCAAATGAAGATGTTAATTGAGAACTACCACTTATTGTACCAGATGGGACTGCACTAATACTACCACTTAATATATATCTTGTATCGTATGAAGATGTTAATTGAGATGATGAACTTATTGCTCCACTTAATGATGTCAAAAATGAACCAGTTTCACTTTCAGTAATCCAACTACCACTTACACTTTCAATTGTGTTTAATCTATCCACTAATGATGATGTAGATTG
>ENA-OSIY01001877-OSIY01001877.1-marine-metagenome-genome-assembly--contig:-NODE-1877-length-11106-cov-8.863270_pt1 | contig 11106 bp, 11 predicted proteins | sample MGYA00237884_ERZ534233 | MGnify/ENA primary metagenome ERZ534233 (study PRJEB26412, sample SAMN06343840) | marine metagenome | isolation source: estuarine water | place: USA: Columbia River Estuary... | reverse complement strand
ATGAAAGACCCTACACCTGGCATGGGTATTGACACCTGGGCTAAAAATCGATTATAATCTTACCATCGGGGCAGCAAAACGCAAACCCCCAACGGACTCGAAAGGTCTATCATGCGCTCATTCCACGTGGCCGCTCTTTACAATCAATCCGACCAACTCGCGGCCGTCAGTCGCGAAGTTCGGGCCCTCGTGATGGCAAGCCCGGCCTGCCGTCGCACGGGGGTTCTGCTGGCCGCCAAGGCTTTGCTGTCGGCCATTTACGTCGAGCGCGTCGCGATCGACGACGAAATTGAGGGCCTTCTGGAATAGCCCTACAGCCCGAAGGGGCTTTCGCGTAGCGAGCGAAAGCCCTGTATAATACACTCACACCAACCCGAAGGACTCGAAATGACCCACAGCCAAATCAAGGAAATCGTCGCAGAGTTTAGTTTCTGGTTTTTCTGTAATTTCGATATTGAGGAAATGGATACTGAGCAAAGGGATATTGCCGCGATGCGGCTGTATATCTCCAACGATTTGAGTTTAGATATTTGCGAACAGGTTGTCGATATATTCATCGAGTTTGGCGACGATGATATGGCGATAATCGAAGCGGAGTTTGCGATACTCGACTGGGTTACTGAAGGCGAGGAGTATGCGGAGTAACTAATAAGGGGAAACCCTTATTAGTTAGGGTTTACCCCCGATTGACTATTATGTAGGGTAAACCCTTATAGGGGGGATATTGGACTAGGGTTTACCCTATATACCCAAGACCCATCCTCACGGCCTATTTTCAAAATTCCTGACAAAACTTTCGGTGCCATTACCTGCAGTACCCTGACAAAACTTTCGGTGCCATTACCTGCAGTACCCTGACAAAACTTTCGGTGCCAACATGCATCTAAAGCGCAATCAATTTAACCAGTTTACTCAGTAAAACTAATTTTCCAAAGCTCCAAAAATTTATACTTGTACCCGCCATACTAAAGTGCTATAATATTCTCAACAAAGAAAATAAAAGGCATAAGCATGACCAAACAACTCGCCACCCACCATCCAGCAGAAGTGCTACAGATCTCGCCAGAAGCGTTAGAAGTAGCAAATGCGTATCTTACGATCCAGAATGCCCAAAAGGTATCAGATCAATTAGATATTCCGCTGGAGACAGTTAGCCAAATCTTAGGCAGGCGTGAGGTCAAGGCTTATGTTGACCAAGTATTCTTCGATATGGGCTTCAATAATCGCTTTACTCTTAGAAAAGCGATGGATGCTATTATCTCGAAGAAGTTCCAGGAGATGGACGAGGCGGGTGTAGGATCCAATAAGGATATTATTGAGATCTTAGCCCTTAGCCACAAGATGACTATGGAAACTTTAGATAAGGAGTTACAGCTAGAGAAATTACGAGGAAGTTCGATTAAATCACAGGTAAATGTACAAATCAACGAGGGTGGGGGGTCTAATTATGGAAATCTCATTGAAAGATTAATCTCTAATAAAATATAACATGCAGAATTACAACCGGGCAACTAAATACTTAGAAAAAGGTAATCACGAGAAAGCGTTACAATTCTATAAGCGTCAGCTTAAAGAATACGGATTTAAGGAGTGTTACCTTAATATGGGGAATTCCTATCGTCTATTAGGAAATGATGCAGAAGCAATTAAGTGCTATTTAAAAGCTTCTGCTTTAGACACTCCTTTTAGCGATAATACATTTGGAGCGTATGACAATGCTTTAGGCAATTTAGGATTACTACAATATACTTATGGTAATGATGATGCTGCAATTGCATACTATACCGCAGCTTTAGAAAAGAATCCTTTGCACTTTGATTCTATTTGGAATTATGCTAATGCTTTACTGCGTAAGCATTGCTCGTTAGAGGATGTGGATCTTGCGTCTGCTTGGAAGATGTATGAGTACAGGTTTAAGCGTTCTAGTGCTACGAAGATTGATCGCTCGATTACGACTTGGGATGGTATTAGTTCTGGTAAAAGTATAGTAGTCTTAGCTGAACAAGGAATGGGCGACAAGTTTATGTTTGGCAGGTATATTCATTGTTTACGTGATTACTTTGCCGAGATTTGGGTTCAGTGCCCTGAGTCGATGCATGCCGTGTTTTCAGAGTATAATGCTTGTGAGCAAATACCGGCAGTTGAGTGTAGCATACCTATTTGTAGTTTAGCAGGTATTTTTAGTGATGCTAGCGATGATTGGCTAGTTGGTAAGTTTGGGGCAAGGAAATTTGCTGGTGATAAACTTAAGATTGGTATTGAATGGGCTGGCTCGGATACTCACAGTAATAATAAGTATAGAAGCGTAACCCCTAATTATTTCCAGGATTTACTAGAGTTCGGGGATTTATATAGCATTAGACCTGGGGCAGAGTCTATACGTGGGGTTACTGCATTGAATGCATGCTCGTGGGCTGAGTCCGCTCAGATAGTTAATGGCCTAGACTTAATTATTAGCGTAGATACTTCTATCGTGCATTTAGCCGGATCGCTAGGTAAAGAATGCTGGATGTTACAGCCTCTGAAAGAGACAGACTTTAGATGGGGTAATAACTCGATGGGTGAAAAGAATATCTGGTACGATTCAGTAAAGGTAATACGTAATCATGATAACTGGGCGAATGTATTCGCTGAAGTACGTGCTAGATTAGAGTTACGTAGGTTAGAAGCTTGGAAAGATAAAATGCAAAGCATGATTGGGGATTTGAATGCACAAAAGTATTGAAGGGCGTTGGGGAACTGTTAAGTTCTTTGGCAAAGACGAATATGTAGGTAGATCTCTGTATAATTACGGAGAGTATGGGCCTGACGAGACTGAGAAGATTATTGGCCTGGCAAGTGGCTTATGTTTAGACATTGGAGCCAATATCGGGTGTATCTCGCAAGCACTGACTGTTAGCGGACTGCGAGTGATCGCTTTCGAACCTCAACCCGAAGTATTTAAGCTCTTAGCTGAGAACGTAGCGTGTGAGAAGTATAATGTAGCTTTAGGAGCTTTTATGGGGGTAGCTCAGATGCCTAAAGTATATTATAGTGCTAAGGGCAACTTCGGGGGCTTAGGGATCGGAGCTAAGAGCATGTATGGCTCTTATGACGTACCTCTTAGAACTTTAGATAGCTACGGGCTTGATGACGTAGGATTTATGAAGATTGACGTTGAAGGCTTCGAACTAGAAGTATTGCGTGGCGGAGTTGAGACCATTAACAGATGTAAGCCTATCATGTATATTGAGGATGATCGCGTAGATAAGCGTAAAGCTCTACGCGCTAAGATAGTGGAACTAGGATATACCATTGAGGAACATCAGCCTACACTGTATCGAGAAAATAACTTCTTTGGCCTGAAGAAGAATATATGGGACAGAGATTACGCATCGCATAATCTTATTTGTATGCCATGCTTCTAGTATCTAGAGATGACATTGATAAAGTTAGTTTAACTGAGTATTCTGCTGGGGAACGCTTCATTAAACTGCCGGTTACTAACTACTTGAAGTTAGTAACCTTTGAGGGCAAGAATGTGCACGAGGAGCTGAATAGACCTCAGATAGCTTTGATTAATGCAGTTAATAATCCTAAGTATAGGTTTATCTGTGCTGCTCTTAGTAGACGCTTAGGTAAAACATTCATTGCTAACATTATAGGGCAGTTAGTAGTGTTGATCCCCGGATCTAACGTACTAATCATGTCACCGAACTATAACCTATCTTCTATTAGCTTTGAACTGCAACGCAAGCTAATTAAACACTTCGACCTAGAAGTGGAGAAAGATAATCTGAAAGATAAGGTAATAGAACTTGCCAACGGTTCTACGATCAGAATGGGATCGTTGTCCACAGTTGATTCTACAGTGGGCAGATCCTATAACCTTATCATATTCGATGAAGCAGCTCTAGGATCAGACGGTGAAGCAGCATTTAATGTTTCTTTAAGACCTACGCTAGATCGTGCAAATGCGAAAGCCATATTCATTTCGACGCCACGTGGTAAACATAATTGGTTTAGCACATTCTGGCAGCGCGGGTTTGATGAGAACTATAAGGAGTGGATCTCCTTACAAGCAGACTATACCGAAAATGAGCGCATGACTACTGCAGACGTAGATGAAGCTCGTAGATCTATGTCCAAAGCAGAATTCGACCAAGAATATTTGGCATCATTTAATACATTTGAGGGTCAGATCTTTGGTACCTTTGATAGCGAACTGTGCGTGCAGGAATTCGAGCATTCTGATGGTGTGGAGTATATTGCAGGATTGGACCCTGGATATCGGGACCCTACAGCTTTCGTAGTTGTAGCATACGATGGGAAGTTAGATAAGTTCCATGTTGTAGATGAATACCAGGAATCAGAAGCTACAACTGAGGGTCATGCTGCAGCAATCGGTGAGTTCGTAGCTAAGTACGGTATCGAGTCTATCTTCATCGACTCGGCAGCCGCTCAGTTCGCTGGCGACTTAGCATATACCTACGATATAGCTTCTATAAAAGCTAAGAAGCAAGTCCTAGAGGGAATTGCATATGTTCAGACAGTTGTGGATCAAGGACGCCTATTGGTAGCTCCACACTGTAAGCATACTCTAAAGATGTTGGATCAATATCAGTGGAGTAAAAATACTGCGTTAATTCGTGAGAAACCAGAACACGATATTAACTCTCACATTGCGGACGCATTACGCTACGCACTTTATACGTATACAATATGAAATCAGGCATTTATAAATTAATCTTCTCTAGCGGCAAATGTTATATAGGAAAATCTGCTGATATTCCTTCCCGCTGGAAACAACATACGGATAGATTTAAGAAAGGTGACGCAGCAAGTAAGATGCAGCAGGAATACAATAAGTGCGGAGTACCAGAGATAGAAGTAATCTTTGAATGCCATGCAGACCATATTGATATTATGGAAACTTATTGTATTCATGCCCATGATCGGACAATGCTTCTAAATACTAGTATTCCAGAGGCTCTAGCACAGGAAGATTATAATAGGCTGTTAGTTGACCCTGAACTGTTGAAATACTCTACTGCAGATCATGTAGCTCTTATCATTAGTTTGAATAAAGATGCGCATGAATATAGAGCAGATATTAATAATTTGAAAACTGCCCCTAAACCCTGGGAACACGAAATCGAAAAGTTAAAAGACGAAGTAAACTATCACAAGGCACAACCTTGGTACAGCAAAATTTTCTCCTAAGCCTTTGAAAGCCTTGTGTTTTCAGAGGCTTTTTCTTTTGGTACTATGAAATTTTAAGTGTTGACAGTACCATGCCTAGATGCTATAATAAGGAAATTAAAAACTTTGGTGTAAAAAATGGCTAAGAATACGGGGAATAACCGCATCCCAGTTAAATGGGTTAGAGATAGGGCGAAGGCGGCATATGATAAGAAGGACTCTTGTCATATCTGTAATACTCATGCCGACTTAGAATTACATCACACGCATTCACTTACCGTGTTACTGAATAACTGGGCAAACAAAAGCGGCTACGATATCTCTACTGATGCAGGTATCTTAGCTGTAAGGGATCAATTTATTGAAGTACACCATAAGGAAATCTACGAAGACGTCTATACTTTATGTAATAGGCATCACGTATCTTTACATGGCGTGTATGGTAAGGCCCCTAGCTTAATTAGTGCCAGTAAACAAGGTAAATGGATTGAAGAACAAAAAGCAAAATCTGAGGATGGCTATATAGAACCTATCAAGGTAGCTACAGCTATATCTCCCTTTGCCCAATTCTATTAAGGAATCCTATGGCTTGGTACAAACCGAATACTTGGTTTGCAGATAATAGCGAGAAGTTGAATCCAGCGCAAGAAATGATTAGTAGAGAGCAAGGGTTGTTTATCAACACCAATGCTGTTATTAGTTATGCGCAGGCATTTGATAAGCTAGAATCTGTAAATCGTGGCGTTAACATGATTGTTAGTGCCGCCAGCAGTTTAGATTACGATATTAAAGATAAAGAAGCACCTGGTATAGCTAATGGCGTTAGACAGAAAACATTAAATAACTTATTAAACTACACGCCCAATCCTTATCAGTCAGCACAAGATTTTAGAAACAATCTATTCCTTGACTTTATCCTAGAAGGCAATATATTCATTTATTACGATGGCGTTCATCTATACCATTTGCCCGCTTCACATGTCACAATCGAAACTGATACTAAAACTTTCGTAAGTCTATATACTTACAATAGAACGATTACATTTAAGCCTGACGAGATTATACATATTAAAGATCTTAATAGTGTATCAATCTATCGCGGTACGAGCCGTTTAGTATCTGCGGATAGAAATATCAAAATTCTGTACAAGATGCAGACTTTCCAAGAACAGTTCTTCGAAAATGGAGCTGTAGCAGGCTTAATCTTTACTAGCGAGAATACGCTAAGTCAGATTGCTAAAGATAAGACAATCGCTAACTGGCAGGCCCGCTATAGTCCAAAGAATGGAGCTAAGCGCCCCATGATTCTAGATAGCGGTCTAAAACCCTTTGCTAACCTAACTCAGTCATTTACTGAGATGGATTTTGAAAAATCTGTTGATAGTCACAACGCTAAGATTCTACGTGCTTTAGGGGTTCCACCTATTCTATTAGAGGGTGGTAACAATGCTAATATTAGTCCTAACCTACGTTTATTCTATCTAGAAACAGTCCTTCCAGTAGTTACAAAGTTTGTATCTGCTTTAGAGCGTTATTTCGGATATGATATTGCACCAGTTACATACAATGTATCTGCGTTACAACCAGAATTAAAGGACGTAGCTGCGTATAATGTTTCATTAGTTAATGGCGGCATTATTAGTCCTAACGAAGCGCGCGTAGAGTTACGGTACCCAGGTATGCCTGGATTTGATGAATTACGAGTTCCAGCGAATATTGCTGGTTCAGCAGTAAACCCTAATATAGGTGGAGCGCCGCCTAAGCCTCCGGCAGACGGGGCAGCCCCAAAACCTCCAGCAGGTGGTAAGGCACAATAAGTGAGGAGTAATATGGAAAAAAATAAAGTACTATATTTAAATAGTGCTTTTTCCATTAAAGATATTAGTGATACCTTACCAGCCGTAGGTGACAAGATTGATTCCATCTTTATCGAAGGATACGCAAGTACCAACGATATCGATAGATCAGGAGATGTAGTTCCTAGTTCGGTTTGGGAAAAGGGCATTCAAAACTATCTGAAGAATCCTATTATTCTATCTCAGCATGACTATGATGATCCAGTAGGACGCATGGTTGAGTATAAGGTAGATGGTAAAGGTTTATGGATTAAAGCAAGAGTCTCAGCAGCCGCAGAGATATTTAGTTTAGTTAAAGACAAGGTATTAACAGCCTTTAGTGTTGGTTTTAGAATTATGGATGCTGAGTATAATGCTGCAGCTGAAGTGTTCATGATCAAAGAGCTAGAGTTAGTTGAAATTTCAATTGTTTCAGTACCATGCAATCAGAATACTGTATTTAATTTATCTAAAGCGTTTAACAACGACGAAGACTACAGTAAATTTAAAGAGCAATTTGCACCCAACGGCACTTCAGCTAAAGGGCTAGAATCCACAACGGAAGCAATGAGCACAACACAAAAGGAATGGAAAATGAATCCAGAAGAACTAAAGCAAATGCTTGCTGACGCTGCCAACAGTGCTGCCGAACAAGCCACCAAGTCTCTACTAGCGGCTCAAGCTGCTCAATCAGAAAAAGCTCTTTCAGAAGCCAAGGCTACTGCAGATCTAGAAGCTAAGATTAAAGCTGCAGTTGCTGCTTCAATCCAGACCGTTGATACCGGTGCTGAGCGTCTTCTAGCTGAAGTCACCAAGCGTTTCGAAGATCAAAACCAAGAATCAAAGAATGCTCTAGCTGGTCTAGAAGCAGCTATCTCTGAGAAAACAGCTGAACTAGCCAAGATCCAAGCAAGCAAGATGCAATTTGCTGGCGACAAGTCTGGACAAGGTTCTGACTATGCTGAACGTGAAAAAGCCTATCTACTAGGTAAGATCACTGGCAAGGGTATCGAAGGCACAAAGTTTGGTAAGTCAATCGTTGAGAAGACTGGCCAACATCTACCTTCAGCCACTTGGGAACTAGAAGTTTCACTAAACATGGAACAAGAAGTTCGCAGACGTCTAATCGTTGCACCTAACGTTCGTGCAATCGCCATGAAGACTAACGTCATGACTCTACCTGTTAATCCAGAAGCTGGTGTTGCTTCATGGGTTACCAACGCAACATTCGGTACTTCAACCTCATCTGGTGGTACTTCAACTGCTGCTGGCGGTGCTGGTTCACCTCACGCTCTAAAGGAAATCACCTTAAATGCGTATAAGGTTGCTACCAACGAGTACATGAACTACGAAGAAGAAGAAGACAGCCTAATCGTTCTAATGCCTATCGTTCGCGATGCAATGGTTCGTCGTGTTGCTCGTGCTGTTGATCGTGCATACCTATACGGTGGTGGCTCTGGCTCTGACCCTGTTAAGGGTCTAGCGCTATATGATGCTACTTCAGTTGTTACTCCTACCAATACTGGTGTTTGTACTATTGCTAACTTACGTCAACTACGTAAAGATCTAGGTGCGTGGGGTCTAGATCCTGCTGAACTAGTTTATATCGTTTCTACCGAAATCTATTACGACTTACTAGATGACACTACCTTCCAGACAATGAACCAAGTTGGTGTACAAGCTACACTACTAACTGGTCAAGTAGGTTCAATTGGTAACACTCCAGTTCTAGTATCTGGCGAGTTCCCAACCAAGGCTGGCGGTGCTACCTCAGCATCAACCAACATTGGCGCAATCTGCGTTGCCCCTGGTAACTTCCTAGCTGGTAATCAGCGTGGTTTACGTTTTGACACTCAGGAACTAGTTGAGACTCAACGTCGTGTTCTAGTAGCTAGCTTACGTACTGGTATGACACAAGTCACTACCAATCTAGGTGCTGGCATATCAACCCTACGTTGGAGCTAATCTAACTTAAAGATAGGGAACTTCGGTTCCCTGTTTTTTCTAAGGCCCGAGCTTTAGAAAAGATAAAAGGAAAACATATGGGACTAAATCTAGTAACACTAGCCGAATATAAAGCCTACGCAGGAATTACTAGTACTACGTCGGATTCCCAATTAACTACTATCATTACTGGAACTAGTAATTTAGTAAAACAAATCTGCCGCAGAAGTTTCGTAGATTATGTTAACGATAGCAGGACTGAAGTATTCAAAGGCGGGCCTGCATTAAATGTAGTCGAAACCCCTTTATTAGCTGTTAGCAGTATGGAGTATTCTTTAGATTATGGTAACACTTATACTGAGCTAGTAGAATTTACCGATTACGCTGTAGATCAAGAAACTAGTCAAATTGTTCCAATTCGTTCATTAAATTACTATCCTGACTATTATGCAGGAACTAGTACTACTACGCGGTATAATCCGGAACCAGAGTTTCCTAGACGTATTAATGGTTATCGTGTTACTTATACAGCCGGGTACGAAAGTTTACCGTACGATCTTAGGTTAGCTGTACTAGATTTAATTACTTACTACTTCAAGCAAGAGTGGGCAGTTAAAACTAGCAAAGCCGTTGGTAGTAGTACTACGCAGATTGATTACATTATGAATACTGATCTACCTGCTAATATTAAGCGTGTGCTAGATCTGTATACTGAGAGTTATAATTAATTATGGCCACTACAGAAGTAGGCTTTGCTGGAGCTGCAGGAGCTGCTCTAATTAAAGCTACAGATCTAGCACGAGCATTACAGACAATAAGAACCAAGCAAGGCGATAAATATAGTGAAACCTCAGTAAGAGATGTACTAGCGCAGCAATCCCTTAGAGCAACTTCTTTTGACAACTTATTTCCTACTATGTTTTCTATACATAGTTTAGATGTAACCGAATTAATACAGAAATCAATGGCATCTAATTCCATAACGGAACTGGAAGCTATAATAATAGAAAATGCCTACAAAAAAACTATAGGGTTTTTTGGCACAGGTAACATACCTACTTTAACTACAGAAGTCTTAGAACAGTTAATTAAAAATTTGGATAATCTAGTAGAGCGATTTAACGCAGAAACTGCTGAAGGTACTCTTAATGCAAATAGTCTTAAGAAATTACAAGGGCTATTAGATACGTACAAAAAAAGTTTCAATAAACCGGTATACTTAATTCAATATGTTGAGGCATATGGGAACATAGGGTCCGTAAAGTTGGCAAGCTATAGTTTTGCAGATGCTCGTAGGGTTATAAATAGTACTTTAAAGAATTTCTTAGAAGTAGGGATTAGAGAGGCAAATCAGGCAACTCCTAATCTAAAATCTGATCCTGCTTATTTAACAAAAGTTTTGGCTAACTGGGGTCATACTGTAGGAGAAATAACAGATCCAGATACTGGCGAAGTACAGGGTACTATTCTTACAGGTAAACTAGTATCTAGTTTATTATCCCTAGGAAATACTTTAAAGCCCGAAGTAGCTTTAGATATTAGTAATAATTTTATACAGTCAACAGGACATATTAATAGTGTAATTAGGCTTACAGGGCATACTACTACTGCGGGTAGCGGAGACGTTTTAAAGCTAGTTATGAGTTCTGGGTATTTCCAAGGTGTTAGAGTTCAGTACGGTAAAGAAAATGTAGGCTATTTATCTACTAATGAGAGAAATTGGTCGGTACTAGAAGTAACTAAAAATAATGCAGATCTACGTAAAGCTGTTCTACACGCTTTAGGTTTACCAAATACTGCTACGGACGCAGCCCTAGTTAATGCACTGATAAAGGTATCTGCTTCCCCCACTTATTTAGAGAAATTATCTAGAAAAGCGCTAGCGCCACTAATAAAAAATACGCTTATTACTGGTGCTATAGATATAACCTTATTAAAGTCTAGTAAGCCTGTAAGTAAAATATTCGGATCCATACAGAGTGGTAAACCCAAACCTTTAACTAATACCGGCTCTAGTAAAATACAGTTTCGTACTATTGAAGGTAGATTTACAAGTCTAACCTCTTTACAAAATATACCTGTCTCTTATACACATCTCCGAGCCCACGAGACAGGCAGAAATCTCGTATGCCGTCTTCTGCTTGAA
>ENA-OSIY01001875-OSIY01001875.1-marine-metagenome-genome-assembly--contig:-NODE-1875-length-11115-cov-58.934952_pt1 | contig 11115 bp, 6 predicted proteins | sample MGYA00237884_ERZ534233 | MGnify/ENA primary metagenome ERZ534233 (study PRJEB26412, sample SAMN06343840) | marine metagenome | isolation source: estuarine water | place: USA: Columbia River Estuary... | reverse complement strand
ATTAACTTGTGTCATTAACTTGTGTCATTAACTTGTGTCATTAACTTGTGTCATTAACTTGTGTCATTAACTTGTGTAATTAATGTGTCTATATCATGAAAAGTTGATATAAATATATCATTTGATTTGTTCCATTCTAAAGAATTTTCTGCTAATCTACATTTTTCTTCGTCAGTTGTTTCTAAAGATCCAATACCTTTATCTGGATTTTTATCCGTCATAAATGATATCATACCTTCCATCATTGACATTATATTCCACGTACTAGTATATGTTTCTTGATGATATGCAGAAAATGTAGTACATATTTTTTTATTTGTTTCAAAACGACCATTTGGAGTTATGAATATGAAATTAGGTGGTTTTAATGGATATTGTTCATCTAATAATATTTTACCAAAATATATTCCTCCTTCAAATGGAGTTTCTTGTAGATCGTGAACGATAAAAAACCAAGTTAATAAATCGTTTTCCTTAGGGCGTAATATTAAATTTGGAAAACTAAAATTTTCTTTTTGATACATTGAAATTTCTTTATTCAATCTTTTTAAACATAATCTTGATACCATAATTATATAATACTAATACTATATAATTATTTTTAAGTTAATTAATTTTCGAGATGTATTTATTTATTAAAAGTTATACGATGTTGTTTTTATTTTACTTTTTTTTTATTCGATGTTATTAATATAGATGTCACCAAGTATTTTTCAATTGCAAGCTCTTGGTATTCAAGATGTGTATCTAACAAAAGATCCTCAAATTAATATTTTTAAATATAATTATTATCGTTATGTAAATTTTGCAACAGATACTGTAAAACTTGACTTTAATTCTAGTGCTGCATTTGGACAAAAATCAACTTGTGAAATACCTAAACGTGGTCATTTATTATCAAAATTATATCTTCATATTCGTTTACCAAAAATTGTATTCTCAACTGGTCAATATGCATCGTGGAGTGATACTATAGGATATGGTATTTTTTCAGATGCTATTGAATTGCAAATAGGTGGTGTTGTGATTGATAGACTTTATCCACAATTTATGGATGCTTGGGATGATTTGACAAATAATAATAAACAAATGGGTAAAAATTTTATGTTATTAAAATCAGATACGTATGTAAGTAGTCTTCAAAATGCATCAAGGGATGTTGATTTAGTAATCCCTTTGGATTTTTGGTTTACAAAACAATATAATATGGCTTTACCCTTGTTAAGTATGTTTAAACAAGATATTAAAATCAATTTCAAACTAAGAAATTTTTCAGAATGTGTTAATTATGATGGTGATACACCACCAATAATACATGATATAATAACTTCTAATATTTATGCTGAATATATATTTTTAGACGATATTATATTAAGACAATTTCAGGAACAAAAACATCAATATATAATTCAACAAGTTCAATACAATGGCGATGAAATTATAACAAATGGCACTAATGTATACAATTCCGATCTAAAATTTAACCATCCTTGTAAAGAAATTGTATTTTTTGCAGTTGAAACAGATAATATAAATACTAATAATTATTTTTCATATGGTAAAAAAAATGATGAATTACCTCTTATAGAAGAAGCTTCATTATTGTTAGATGGTAAATATAGATTTGATCATTTACCAGAATTTTATTATAGAACAATTTTTCCAGATAGTGTACATTCTGTTATACCAATGAAATATATATACACTATGCCATTTTCTATTCGTCCAGAAGATAATCAACCAACAGGATCTCTTAATATGTCTCGATTTAATGATGTCACACTTGCTCTAAAATTATGCAAAAATAATCCTCAAATGAAATTATTTGTATTTGCTATATCGTATAATATATTGACTATTGAAAACGGATCTGTCATTTTAGAATTTGTTTTGTAAACATTTGTTAGGTAGTTACTGTAATCGATATTTCCAGAATTGTAAAAATAAAATTATATCAAAAAAGATAGTTCCAGATGATCCAACTATCCAGGGTAAATTTTCCAGTATAAATTTTAATCGTAAAGTTGGTGATTGAAAGTCTAAAAGATTTATAAGAACTGATATTAAAAATAGCTGATTTGCAATTGCAATATTAAAAAATGTAACAAAAGACAATCCCCTAACACTTTTTCTTTGATAATTTAATAAAATTTGTGGTAATCTAGATGTTAAAAAGATAATAGTTGATAACCATGCAAAAATGTTTCCTATAATAATGTGGGGAAGATAATGTAAAACGGATTGACTTAATATCAGTACAGTATTGTATCCTAGAAATGTATAAACTTCTTGCATTGTAATAACATCCTTTATATAATACAAAAGATCATATCTGTATAAATCTTCGTTTAATAATTGGGGATATGATTGTATTGTTGGTAATCTATAATATATGACTTGACCTATAAAGATTAAATCAAAAATTATATGATATATACCTACATATAATAACATAGGAGTCACACTTTTATATATAACAGATATTGTTGAAAATGTATCACCTATATACCATAGTAAAATCAAATAAAAACTAATTGCATCTGATGATTTATTCTTTATGTTTTCTAAAATTTGTGGAATAAAGACAAATAACCACGAAATATTAGATAATGTACTAATTGTCCAAGACAAAAATTCTCCCAACATAATGTGTTTTATAAATTTTAAATTTTAAATACAGTATAATTAAACTTGTTATATTTTTATCACTTTTGTTTTCGATGTTAAAACTTGTCCTGGCGTTTTTGTTAACTTTACGTTTTTAAGTTCAGTGTAAATTACAGAATATCTGTTTGGTAAAGTTTTTTTAAAATCTATAAATAAACCAGCTATCTGATTTAAATATCTCTTAGGAATACTATCACCTGAATTTCGTAAAATGAAATGAGGCCCACTTACATTTTCTAAATGAAACCATGTATCATCTTGATCACACTCTCGTAATATTTGATCATTTTCTCGTTGTGTCTGACCTATTAACAAATCATATGTTTTATCATTTTCATCGACGTAAATCGGTACTGTTTTCATTTCAAATTTCATTTGTAAAAAAAACTTCAATTTTTTGAATTATTATTTTATACTATAATAATAATAATGTCTCCTGTAAGAAAAATAAGATTTGTTAAAAATCAATTGTTATACGTTGGTGATATAATAGTTCAGGTAAAACGGGGTGATAAATATGAGAATTTGGAAATTGATAGATCAAAGGCTACGAGTTCTTCTGTTTTTACATATTGTAAACAAAATGGATGGTTTAGAAAATGCGAAACATTTGAAGCAACGAAAAATCCATCAGTTACAGGATTCAATGATGGAACATGGACTATTGATTTAGCAGCATCTTATGAAAATATTTATGTTAAATGTTATACTAATGCTCAAAAGATAGAATTATTAGCTGAAAATGATGGAGTTTTAGAAAGTTATCCTATATGTCCATCATGTCCAAGTTTTTCAGTAGATACAAATGCACATCCTGTTACAAATTCAAATTTGTGGTGGGCAAATTGGCAAGAATATTATAGTGAAGTGATTGAACCAATTATAACTATAAATTGTATTAAAGAAGCACATTGGTCTGGGCACGTTCAAGCTTGTGTAAAAGGTACGAATTCAAATAGTTGTAGTGGATTCACACCATTTGTTGCAATAAATAAACCTTATAGGAGTTTAGTACAACAATTTAATAATAATGGACAAGCATATTACTATAAAATGATAGATGAAACTCCTTGTGGATATGATACCTTACCAGGAGGTTTACAAGTTAGTGATAAAAAACAAGATGGATGTTTTGTAAGATATGAAAAATGTATTGGTGATAATTGTTTAAAACGTCCAGATGGAACAACATTTTATCAAGAACAAATTCTAGGGTGTAGGGATGGCAGATTGTCAGAATGGAGTCCTTGGAAATGTACTAATGGAGAATCTATTAGAAAAAGAGAATGTATACAACCACTTAGTGGTGGTAAACCTTGTCCAAATGAACCTTTAGTTGAGAAAACTACTTGTTCAGATGGTAAACCTAGTGAATGGAGTGCGTGGGTATGTGATGGTAAAACCGCAAAAAGTACTCGTACTTGTGAACAACCAGTTAACGGAGGAGCTCCTTGTCCAGAATTAGAAAGATTCCACGAGTGTTCTCATGGAAAATTAACAGAATGGGGATCATTTGTATGTGATGGAGAAAAAAGTAAAAAAACAAGATCATGTATCCAACCTACATTTGGCGGTAATCCATGTCCAAATGAACCATTAGAAGAATTGCACGAATGTTCTCATGGAAAATTAACAGAATGGAGTAAATGGTCAGAATGTGATAATGAATCAAAATCTAAAAAGAGATCATGTATTCAACCTACATTTGGTGGTAATCCATGTCCAAATGAACCATTAGAAGAAACGGAAAAATGTTCAAATGGACAATTAACAGAATGGTCTAATTGGGAATGTAAAGGACTAAAATCTAAAAGAACTAGAAGTTGTAATCCACCAGTTAATGGTGGTAAACCTTGTCCTAATGAACCTCTTGAAGAAACAAAGGGGTGCGTTGATACAAATATTACTATCATTTTGATAATAATTTTATTGTGTTTGTTGAGTAGTAGTTCTGTATTTATATATATTCTTTAATTTGAATTAAGTAATTAAATAATTCAAATAAATAATAAGTAATTCTAAATTTAACTACTTTTGACATTTTGAGCAAATTGGATTGTTTCCATTGTTTGATCGCAATATTTTGCTTCTTGTCTTACACAACAAATTGTAATAAATTTAGTAGGTTTCCAATCTTGATTGGCTTCCTTTCCTCGACTACTCAGGTTATCTAGAAATTTAAGTACAGGTATCATTAATGAATTATTGTTTCCATCAATTTGATTCGTTTCATCTTGTGGTTGTACAAAGTAGTTTTGTACTTTATATACTACATTATATCTTTTATCTATTTTCTGCTTTGGTGTTTCTATAGTTTTTCCATTTTTCAAATTAAAATAGTAAATTAAATGATTAATAGTTTCATTTATATAGAATCCTTCGTTTAAAATATCAAAGACTTGTTCGGGTGTATAAGTATCTTTATATTGTGGTTTTAAATTTTTGGTAATATTTACAACACCTCCAACTGGTGGTGGTGCCATAACACTTGCTAAGGAAGTATATGTTGTATCTATAAACGTATTAAATATATCTAAAGGTGATTCTCTACCAGCTGTATCAACTATTGTAACAAACCCTCTTTTACCATTTGTAAATTCTATTTCAAATACGAAATATAGATGTGATCTACTTGAATAGGGGTTATTAGGTGTTTGTTTTATACGTTTTTTATCTATTCTATACTCGTCAATCATATCTGTTAGTCCATATATATCTTCTACTCGTAATGATTTAATATTAATAAAACTCGGTATTCGTTTTTCAAATTGTATTGTTTCATCTATAGAAAGATCATTTAATTGCGGTATTTTACCCACTAAATTATGAATTCTTCCTGAAACTTGACGATTATTATAGTTTATTTTATCATAATATTGTTCAAACAAATATTTTAGTCGAATATTTTTAACATTTTCTAAATTGGCTAAACCATAATGTAATATACCCGGATTACCCTTAGATCCTAACAAAGTCCAAGTATTATGTGTTACTATAAAATTACCTAATACATATCTATGATTACCATCTAATTCAAACCCATAATAGTCATCTTCTTTTAACTGTTTTATACTTATTGAACTTACTAATGGATCTTTAATTTGTTTTCTACAATTTGATTTTTTTCTTTTGCATAATACTGGTATTTCTTCTATACCATTACCATAAATATGTATTCTCCAAGCTTCTCCTGTTTTATATTCATTATTATAAGTCCAACTTGTTTTTTTAATATTTTTATAACATGAAAATCCTAAACTACGAACTAAATATATTATATCATTTATTAAATTTTCATGATCTTTTGATTGACAAATTTCATATCCTCCATTTTTATCCAAATGCCCATCACTATCAATTATACCTGCAAGTAGTTGTAAACGATTTTTTCTTGAATTGCATTTATAAATATGAGGTATATGTTTATTATTTAACAAATTATAACTATGTAATTTTTTTACAAAATAGTTTGAATGTTCGTGATATTTAGATTTGTCATTACTGCATATTCTGTAATGATATGTACTTGAATTTTGAAATGATAGGTAACAGTTGTATTTGGGTAAATTATCTCTAAAATATTTTAATATGGTAGCATCTTGATTTGTAATCTCTGAAGTATTTTTATGTCCATCACCTAACCATACTCCTAACATGTATGGATCTAAATCTATAGATGATTCATTGAATTCTATAGGAACTTTAAATCCTCTTAATTGAGATTTGTAACCCTTAGATATATTCATATATTTTTTTAATGGTATATCTACTATTAAATCCTCAATTAATTCATCTAAATATTTTTTAGCAATATCATAAATTTCGATTTTATCTTTTTCTTTATATGAAAAATTTTTTGTTTTAATACTCAATGAATTTTTATCAAAATAACATACTTGATATGCTAACCTATCCTTTCTATCTCTTAAATATTTTTTTCCAGTGTATTTCAATGTCAAAATATGTTCACTGTTCACTATGTATTTATCACCTTTAGAATTTATAATTTCATACATCATATCTTTACCACGAGCTAATGATAAGATTTTTCTAGGCGTTGAATCATCACCCATCAATAAATCACCTTCCTTAATATCTTCAACCTTTTTAATACTTCCATCATACATCAATATTTCAGTTCCTCTACCATGGCATTTGCCACTTCCACTTAGACCATATCCAAAAATAACTACTGAATAACCATCTTGAACCTGTTTAAATGTTGTATATAGGCCAGGACTTATTGATTCAGATGATTCTATAATGTCATTTGTATTTATTTGTAAGGTATTGTCAGAAGCACCGCTTACTGTACCACGTTGTCCAGTGTAAACATCAACGTTTGTAAAATCATCTTCAAAAATTCCATAAAAATCACCAAAAGACGAGCGATTTTTGTATTTTGTATTAGGAACAGATGAACAATCTACATATAAAGATTTAGTTCGTTTGTTTTCAATCGTTTGTAATTCTATTGTACTCTTTGTTTTTTCATCACCTAATAAAGGTTTTACTCTAATATATATTCTAACAGCTCCAGCTAAATCTTCATAAATATTTGTCAAACGCATATCTTGTTCTCTATACTCTATTTTGTTGATTTCCCAATAATCTAATAGATTACTAAGATCTTTGCAATATGACTCTGGTACTCTAGATCTTGATGATTTCGATTTTAAATATTCAAAATTTGGACTACCTATATAATCAGCTAAATTTAAAAACTTGATGTGATTATTTATCTCTGTCTTTACTCGTTCAAAATCTTTTTTAATTGAATCCTTCATTGTATCACTTAAATTTTGGAATGCACCTAAATTGTTGGTAATAATATCGTCAAGTTTTTTAATAATTTCTTGTTTTCTATAGAAAATGTTATTTAGGGATGCAAAGTTAGTTACAATACTATAACAATTGTCATAATCAATTGATGTTTGGATAGGTGTATTTCTATTTTTTTCTAATAACCCCCTTACTTGTTCAAGTTCCTTTTGTAACTCTGGTATACGTTTATTTGTTTCCTTGAGTCTATCTATTTCTGATTGCATTTCACTAATGTTACTACCCTTTTCAGATACAATCCTTTCCAATTTAGATTTTTCAGATGTCATATCGGAAATACTTTGATCTTTTTGTTTTATAATTTCATCTTTAATTGATAATTGCGTTAATTGATCATTGATTGTCTTTTTAAGATACGTTTCTACATCCAATATATTTTGCTTTAAACGTTGAACTTCCTTATTTGAAGAGTTGGATTTGTTTAATTCTGCTTCTAAAACACTTTGTAAATTACCTTTTGCTAATTCAAACTCTTGTAGTAATTTATGTTTTTGTTCATCTACATTAACTCGTGACTTTTCAACCCAAGATATCCATTTTTTAACATATTCTTTTATTGCATTTATAACTTGATCTTTTTCTTGTAATAACTTTTCCTTACATCTTGATTTATATCCATCTAATAAATCTCTTTGTAATGCTGATTGTTTTAATTCTTCATTTGCAGCAGAAAGTTCAGCGTTTATTTTATCTATTGCATCTGTTAATTGTGCTACTCTTTTTGTACCTTCTTCTAAACGTTTTTCATAATCTAAAATTTGATCTCCACTTGATTGTAAATTAGCAAGTGATGACGTTTCACTCTTTAATAAATCATCTAAACGTTGTTGTAACTTGTGCCTTTCTTCTACATCCTGTAAATGTATCCGTTCTAAATCTTCAATTTTAAAATCCTTTGATGCTATAAATTCTTTTAATGAATCTTTATGTTTATTAATACCATCCAAAATAGCTTGGTTTTGATCTACTATTTGTCTACGACATTCATTTACTTGTTGTAAAGCATCATTGTATTGATTCGTAATAGATTCTATTTTATCTTCATATTGTTTTTTAATTAAAACGATTTGATTAGATTGACCATCATATAATGTCTTGTATTCTAAAACAGATGATTCTAAATTACTATTTTTTTCCTTTAATTCAGAAACTGAAGACTCTAATCCCTTGTTTTTACCTGTTAATTCTGCAATTATAGAATTTAAATTAGAAAATGCTGAATCAACGTCTTGATTTTTACCAGATAATTCAGAAATTGTAGTATTAAGTCCTGAAACTGTAGATTCTAAATCTTTATTTTTACTAGATAATTCTGAAACTGATGACTCTAAACCACTGTTTTTACCAGTTAATTCTGACAATGTAGATTCTAAATCTCGATTCTTACTAGTCAATTCTGATAATGTAGATTCTAAATCCTTGTTTTTACTAGTCAATTCTGATAATGTAGATTCTAAATCCTTGTTTTTACTAGACAATTCTGACAATGTAGAATCTAAATCCTTGTTTTTACTAGACAATTCTGACAATGTAGAATCTAAATCCTTGTTTTTACTAGACAATTCAGATACAGTAGAATCTAAATCCTTGTTTTTACTAGACAATTCAGATACAGTAGAATCTAAATCCTTGTTTTTACTAGACAATTCAGAAATTGTTGTATTAAGTTGTAAGATGGATGATTCTAAAGTTGTATCACCTTTTTCTTTATCTAGACTTGAAATAGTTGATTCTAAATCTTTATTTTTACTAGATAATTCTGCAATAGATGATTCTAATGTTTTATTTTTCTCAGATAATTCTAAAAGTGATGTTTCTAAATCTTTATTTTTTCCGCTTAAGTTTGAAACTGATGATTCTAATTCGGATACAAGATTTTGTATATCTGGGCGAGAATCCTGTAATTGTTTAAGTTTTTGTTGTAATTCCTCTATTGCTTTAATATGTTCGGTTTTTGTTACAGTATCTTCTTTATATTCAAACATTTTCATTAAACGTGTTTTATCTTCATCTGTAAAACCTTTTACAATAGGAATGTTTTCAATAATAGATCTCATACTTTCTGATGAAAGAATATTAAGATTAACTGGTTCTATTAGTTTACAAAGTGATCCATTTGAATTTACAAAACCTATAACTAGATTGTTATCTGAAATGATAAATGCTAGTGCTCGGGACTGTTGAAACTTGAATGGTGTAAAAACAACTTTTGGATATGTTTGTTTGATATAATCTATAATAGATGTAGAATCCATTCTTATTATAGATTACATAGAAATTAATTGTATAAAAAAACTTTTATTTCTCAAGAAATCCTACTACGTTTCCTCGTTCATCAGATATTATATCTAATTTATTTAAAACGAAACCGTCAGATAATAAATTTTTATCTTGTTCTTTTAATATTTCTTCTTTTAACATTGTTTTACAAACTTTATGTTCAGCATCCCATACTAATCCATAATGGGTACATGGTAAACATCTATTTTCATTAGAATCTAACTGTTCACCGTCAAGACACTGTAATCCTTTTAAAATTTCTATCGTTTCCTCTTTAGAAATAACTGGTGATTCTTTTAATACTTGCTCCAAGACAGACGAATCCTCAGATTTTAGAACTGTTACACTCGGCAATGTATCTACTATATTTTTATCTATAACATTTTCTGGTTCAACCTCCTCAGTTTTACTCGATACTGTTTCTTCTATTTCAACCTCATCGGTTGACACCGTTTCTTCTGGTTTAATAGTTGTAATGGTCGACACCGTTTCTTCTGGTTTAATAGTCTCTGTAATGGTCGACACCGTTTCTTCTGGTTTAATAGTCTCTGTAATGGTCGACACCGTTTCTTCTGGTTCGGTAATTGTCGACACTGTTTCTTCTGGTAAGACTTCGGTAATAGTCGATTCTGTTTCTTCTGGTACTGTTGGTACTGTTTCTTCTGGTAAGACTTCGGTAATGGTCGACACTGTTTCTTCTGGTTCGGTAATTGTCGACACTGTTTCTTCTGGTACTGTTGGTACTGTTTCTTCTGGTACTGTTGGTACTGTTTCTTCTGGTTCGGTAATGGTCGACACTGTTTCTTCTGGTACTGTTGGTACTGTTTCTTCTGGTACTGTTGGTACTGTTTCTTCTGGTTCGGTAATGGTCGACACTGTTTCTTCTGGTACTGTTGGTACTGTTTCTTCTGGTTCGGTAATGCTCGACACTGTTTCTTCTTGTACGGTAATAGTCGATTCTGTTTCTTCTGTTTCAGTTCCTGGTAATGTTAATGAATCTGGTATAGATGGTTCTGATGTACCTTGTTCACCTTGTGGTCCTTGAAGTCCTTGTGGTCCTTGAAGTCCTTGTGGTCCTCGTTCACCTTGAGGACCTTGTTCGCCTCGTTCGCCACGTTCACCTTGAGCACCTCGTTCGCCTTGTTCCCCACGTTCACCACGTTCACCACGTTCACCACGTTCACCTTGTGGTCCTTGAAGTCCTTGTTCACCACGTTCGCCTCGTTCGCCTTGTGGACCAGGTGGACCGGGAATTGGTTTTTGTGGATGTTCATCTATAATTCGTATTGGTTCAGGAAATTTTTGAATAACATTATCCTTGTTGAT
>ENA-OSIY01001874-OSIY01001874.1-marine-metagenome-genome-assembly--contig:-NODE-1874-length-11119-cov-4.194711_pt1 | contig 11119 bp, 14 predicted proteins | sample MGYA00237884_ERZ534233 | MGnify/ENA primary metagenome ERZ534233 (study PRJEB26412, sample SAMN06343840) | marine metagenome | isolation source: estuarine water | place: USA: Columbia River Estuary... | reverse complement strand
TGAGGTTTAGAATTTTTAACATCTTCATTAGATATAATCAAATCAACATACTCTATAATTCCTAATTTAGAAAGAACTGTTAAAACTGTTTTACGAATACTATTAGAACAAACAGCAATTTTGTAACCATCATTCGTTAATGAACTCATACACTCAATTAATTGTTCTGATTGTGGTAAACTTTTTAACTTATCTATAGTTAGTTTTTGTTTATTCATCCAAACTTCTTCATACAATTCAACAGGTAAACCTTTATCTTTTGTCAACATTTCAAGTTTTTGACTAGTTTTAAGTCCATCATATCTACTTAAATGTTCATCCCAGGTAATCATATACTTTTTACCTAAAGCCTCATTAAGAGCCTCGTAATGTATTTCTTTGGCTTCTACAAGAACACCATCTAAATCAAATATTACAAATTTTATATTCATTTTAATTATTATATTTTATACTTATCGCCTTTAACACTTTTAGTTTTAACAACAACAGTTACTGTATCTTCTATACACTCAAAATCAGTATCTTCGTTTTCAAGAATCTCTATAATATCACCTTTGATATATTCCATATTATTCATTCTAACTTTACCAGAAATTATTACAGTATATTCTTTTGATAATTTATGAAAATGTCTTTCTTCTTTATCACCTGATTTATATTCTTTTATACCTACTTCGAAGTCGCCATTAAATAATGATGGTTCGAAGTCACCAATAAACCAACCTTTTGTGAAATTTTCTAATTTATATGAGTTCATATTACATTATATAATTTTTATCAGAATAGTCTATATCTTTTTCAAAATAAGGATAATATATAAAGTTAGGAATGAAACTTTTTGTTAAAGATGATAGATAATCTACATTCCAAGATTCTTCTGACTTTTCACCCCATTTACTTATTAGAGTATTTTTTGATATATTATGATAAGCCAAGCTATCTAAATGATGTTTATCATTTCTCATACCACCAACTAGATCATCTTCTAAAGAGATTAAATTGTTTTCTACTTCATTAAGTTCTCTCTTATGCTTAGGATCATTTATAGATGAATTATCTTTATTGTAGATAAAACATCTAGTAAAATAGTCATATTCTTGATACCCGATGTTACAAAATCTTTCATCCCACAAACCTACTTTTTTGATATGCTCTGGTTTGTAAGAGTGAAATTGATCACCAGCACCCATAGATATAAATTCATATTTTTCATGTAGTTCAATTAAATAACTACACCAATTATTCATAAATAAATTATCATTCTGAACAAGAACTAATATATCACAGTCTGGATTTTCTAAAGATTTAAATCCATTTATAATTGCTTGGTTCCAACTTCTAGATAAATGACCTGTTGAGAAATCAGGTCTTAGATAATTATGTAATACTTTAATATTATTCTCATCACAATAAGACTGTAGATTAAACTCACTTGTATAGTTGTTAATAACATTTATCTCATGATTATAATTAACAACATCTGATGTTAATAAAGAATCTATATTATTTTTTAATAGGTCTTCATTCTTATATGTGTTTATAAAGATTTTTATTTTATTCATTATTCCAGTAATTATTTATTATTTTCCAAGTTCCCAAGTCCCAGTACTTACCACCATCAACTGTTTTAAAATCAAACTTATTTAGAAATATTTCAACTTCTAGTTGTACATCCGTACTTTCAACCAACATGCTTGATAGTTTTGACAAAACTTCAAAATTCATTTTTAACAAACCCCAACATTTATCACTGTTATTATCATCCTTTATAGACTTTACAAATTTACCTTTAGTATCAAGTCTACCTACTTTTGAATTATCATCAACCTTAAACATACCACACACCAAACCATCTATATCTCTAATAGTATTAAATAAGTTAATTTCATAATAGCTATCAGGTAGTCCATACAAATAGATATCATCTTTTTCAGGGTTTATATTAGTAAAAAAACTATTGAATATATCAGATTGTCTATCACTATAATTTTTAATATGATAATAATTTTTAGAATAAAATAACTCCAATATTTCCGTTTTGAATTCTTTACCGTGTATAAAATATATTTTTTCACAGCCGGCTTCTATCATATTATCAACTGTGTATTTACAAACAGGATAATAATAATCATAACCTTTTAGAGGAAATAACTCTTTAGAAAAAGAAAGACCTAGTCTTGTTCCCTTACCACCCACCGGTACTATACCATACATCATAATATATTAACTCTTTTTAATTCATCATAGATTTTATTATGATCATTAGTGAAGAATCCATCACCATTATTATCTCCATGATTTCTATTTTTCATTTTATATGAAATTAAATTATCAGGCATTTTTTCTAAAAATTCTTCTTTCAATAAATGTTCAATGTATTGATTTCTTTCCGGTAGAGGAAAAAGAGAATCTACTTTTTTTGGTCTAAAGGAAATTATAGCACCAGATACAGTATTATCTGATTCTGGCGGTGGGGCTATCCAAAATGCCCAACCTAAGTCATATTCATTTTCTTCTAATTCTTTAATTGTTATTCCAGTTGTGAAGAAATGATCTTCATCTAAAACAACAATCTTTTCAGTTGAATCTCTAAAACATCTTTGAGCGTGGTTTATACCTTCAGTAAAATAGTATCCATTAGCGGGACTACCTTCACCTGGACCAAAATCATACTGAGCTTTAAAATCAAAGATACCGTCAAAGATATCTTCATCTAAACCAGTTCTATCAATTTCATCTTTATATACATTTATAAGATACACTCTATAGTCACCAAAGTGTTTAATACTTTTAGCCGTAAGTGAACTGTTAATGTTTTTATGGTAGTTTTTTATACAGAATATCATAATTAAAACGTTTTTCTTTTGTTTGATATATATTTTAGGAATTCATTCTCATCCTCAATATTTACATCATCGAAGTATTTTATAAAGGTATAAGGTGATATGTATTTTTCAGTTCTTTTTGAAGGATATTCAAAAATAACAGACCTTTTATTTTCTATATTTGGAATATTATTAATCATTAAATGATATCCACATAAAGACTCTGGATGAAATGAGATACTATTACAATACTCATCTATTCTATTAAATAAGTCAGAATACTCATCTATAAGTTTACTCGAACCTATAGCAAATCCATCAAATCTAGCAAAGTAATTAACATTCTTAAATGCCCACTCTTCTGGTATTATTATATTAGTTTTTGATAAATTAACTTCTTCATCTGTTAAATCTCTAAACCAGAAATAATCTGTTCTAGATCTGATAACAATATCATATTTGAATCCGTTTTCATTTTCATATTCGGATTTAAGGTCATTACATTTCAAGACATTATAAAAACCATAAAATGATGAAGGTATATGATACTTACAGTTTATATTATTATAAAATTCTGTAGTATTTATTTGATACTTTTTTGGATTATATAGATTTATTAAATCTTTAGTGTTAGTGTCAACACCTTCTTTATTTTCTAATCCATAGAAAAAAACATCAGTATCATACTTATCTAATATAAAGTTCTTAAAAGAGTAGTAAGTATCTTTAAAATTTCTTAAACCACCAGAAAGACAAAGAGCTATTCTCATATGAAGGCAATTTTATTATATGTGTGATCATGTTCACATAACTCAATCTGATAACCATTTGATATTAAATAATTATCACATTCTTCTTTATTTGGCAACCAAAGATATTCATATCTTATAACAGATGGTTTAACTCCTGAATAATCTATTTGGTTTAGAATATTAAATTCATAACCCTCACAGTCTAAAATTAATAAATCAATTTTATTTATATTATTATCTGATATAAATTTATTCCAAGTTATACTATCCACAGATATTCCACCAGAACTATCTATTTTTGACATACATCCTTGGTCTATCATATTAACAGTTCCATTTGTATCTGTAATAGCGCATTTTATATACTGTACTTTATCACCATATTTACCATATACTGAATGTAAATTATTAAAAAATTTATCAACCGGTTCAATTAATATTAATTTAAATTCATCAAGACTATCAAGAAGCTCTTGTAGTCCATATTCTTCACCTAAAACACCATCGTGTGCTCCAATTTGAACAATTACAGGTTTGTTTCTATTTATCAAATTTGTATAATTAATCATTTTTTATTATATCATTTTTTATTTTATCTGTAAATAATAGCTTTGAATCTTTTAGGTGATGTCTAAGTAGTCTTTCACCTACAAAATTTCTAAAACCTTCATTATAATAAGTATCTATTCTATCATATAAACTAGAATAATAATCCATATTTTCAGAGCTTGAAACAGCTAATTGATCATTTGGAAATCCATTACCAACAGTATCTGTATATATATAAGATAAGTCTATATTCGATAAATCTATGTCAAATTTTTCAATTAGTATGTCAAATCTACATCTAATAACAATATCATATTTAAAATTATTCTTATTTTCATAAAAGGCTTTTAGGTCGTTTGATATTTTCATAGAGTAAAACATACTATATGGTGAAATAGGATTAATTGTCTCATAGTCAACATCACTATAAATATTAAAATTCATCTGAGGCTCATTTAGTATAATTTTTGGCTTATAATAATCCATTATTAATTTTAATGTATCTGATTTAAATGTATAGCTTCTATTAGCACCAGTGGCAACTAATTCATTATTCCACCAAGTGTGAATGAAAAAGTCAATATTATTATATTTTGATATTATTTTTTCAAAAATTTGATTATATCCACTATCTAAAAATCTTGGTTGACCTGAAAGACAAATAGCAATTCTCATAAATAAACACTTTTAAATTTTTCAATAACTTTTTCTGGTAGATACTCATTATACATATTCCAATCATTTTTATTTAATTGTATCTTGTCTAGATTTAATAAAATGTTTATTATATCATTACTATCATTATAATAAATACCTTTGTCACCTAAAACATCAATATGATTTCTTTCACTTGAACCTATCCAAGTCATCACGGGTTTATTCTTTATTGAAAACTCAGCACAAGATAAACCAAATGATTCTCCTACGAGTCTAGCATGTAACATAACATCACAAGTATTAATGAATTTAACTTTATCAACTAAACTCGAAGAACCGGGTAAATAAATAACTCTTTCGTGTTGAATAAATGGTTCAGTAAATTGAAAAACAAACCATATGTCTTTTCTTTTTGATAATACATCTGATATTGAATTTTTAACCCAATCTATATCAAATGTTTCCCATCCACCGTTTCTACCTATGACTAAATCAGATTTAGGTATATTTAATTCAGTTCTCATATCTTCATTTACATCTGGTAAATTTACCATATAAGGAACATAGGGTATTTCATAGCTTGTTATTTTAGATAACCATTTTGAACCCATGGCAAAAACATCACCGTGAACATCAGAATTATCACAAATAGATATGGCGTTTATTAAGTTTTTAGAATAATTTGAAATAACACCATCAGGCTTACCACCTTTAACCATTAAAAGGTGACTACAATTTTCTTTGTAAAGAATTTCATCAATTTCTGATTTATTATTATATCCATAGATATTAAATTCTTTAGCAAATTTTTCATAAACTGTTTGATTATTAGAAGGATGATTTTTATCATATAAAATGATAGATTCATTTCCTAATAATTTCCTTGTATAATAAGCATAATCATATAAAGCTACTGTAGTACCTCTAAGTGAAATTGAATTATCATGGAAAGCTATTTTCATTCTTTAATATAAATTTCATCTGCGCATACTTTGGTTATAAATCGATATCCCTTTTCTTCTAGATAGCTTCTAACATCATCATTATAACCATTATGTTCAGCACTTATTACTTTGATATAATATTTTTCCAAGTCTATGCTTTTCAAAACACTTAATTCAGAACCTTCGGTATCAATTGATAAGTAATCAACTTTAGTAATATTATTCTCTTCTAAAATTGAATCTAATTTCATAGATTTAACTTTTATAATATTAACCTCGCCTCCATTTTTTTCAACTTCAGATCTAATTCTCTCAATATGTCTATCATCATATTCTGATTTAATGCCACTTAACATTTCAGCATATCCTTTTACTTCATAAAAATCAAGTTCTGTTTCTACATTACTGACACATAAATTATATTTTTTACAATTTCTATTTTTATCTAATCTAGAAAAAGCATCAGGATGTGGTTCTACACAAATACCTTTCCAATCTAAGTCTAATTCCATAAAAGCGGTATTTGAAACTGTTAAGCCATCATTAGCACCAATATCTACATAAGTAAGACCTCTTTCATTATTAAAGATATTATCTAATATATATTCCCAAGGTTGAGGATATGGTAATTCTGGTTGTCTATTATAATTCATTTTGTAAGTATTTTTTTATTTTGTCTAAGTTTGGAGCCTCGTTAAATAGTTTTTCATTCTTTATCGATTCATACAAATCTAAGTCATTATCAATCTTTTTTATATATTCAAGCAATTCATATACATTTTCAAAGTCTATTAGATTAATACAACAATTTGTATTAAAGTCACTGGAGTATGATTTATCTGAGTAATAAATTGGAATACATCCGGCTATTTTAGCGTGTAGTAACTTTTCAGTAAAATATCCAGGATATATGGTATTTTCAAAACAGATATTAAATTTATAATTGGATATTATATCCATTTTATTCTTTTCACCATCTGATATTTTCTTGTTATGTATTTTTCCATAACAATCAACATTGTTATATGAATTTAATAAGTTGACCATATCAAATCGAGCTCTATATGGCGAGCTAAACACAGTAGAACAAAATTGACTTTTATTCTTTTTTGTAAATTCATTGTCTTCGTATAAATATTCGACTGGTATCAGCCAATTTGGATTATTGTAAGATTTTACACCAAACCAATCTATATAAAGATACCAAAGTGGTAGTCTTAAATTTCTATTGTTATAATCATCAAAATCAAATGATAATGATAAATCACAATTATTAAAATCAGGTCTTAAATTCTCACCGGTAAAGAATATTTTTTTAGAGTTATATTTTTTATGAGAATCACCAAAACAAGAATAGAATATAACATCTGCTTTTTCAGGTGATGTTATATTTACATTCTCTTTAATCGACCTAACAAGATGAATAAAGAAGTTATTCTCTGGTTGAAAATCATACCAAAAATCTAAAAAAGCTATATTCATTAATTGTAATTGTTATTTTGTATTGTAGTCTCATACATAGTATTTTGAGAAGCTAGAGACGGCTCAAACCAATAATTATTTAAATTAAAGCGTTCAATAAGATTGTTATAATACCAATCAGCACCATCATTAACAAATTTAATAGATTCTATTATTTTATTAATACAAGATTTACTTACCATATAAGCATGTGTACATCTAGAACTGTTCTCTCTATAAACATTAACACCTGGTATTAAACTAGAGTGTAAATCACAACAAGATCCAACCCAACAGATGTCCCAATCTAATGGCAATTGTTCTTTATAACTATTGAACTTTGATTTGAAATCTTCTTCCAGTACAACATCATCTTCTAAAATTAAGATAGAATCATATTTATTTTCAAATGAATCTTTTATAATCCAACAGTGCTTTAATACTAATGATATCTCAGAGTATTTTAAATTTCTACCTTTCGGGTTTGATCCAAATACTGAAGGGTAATCAATCTTAATATCTTCAATATTCCAATTATCTTTATCATAGTTTTCAACCCAAGTGTAATTATGAATATTATTTTCAGATAGATGGTTAATTAACCATTCTTTTCTATTTGTTAATTTAGACCAATGTGTTATATAAATTTTATCAACATTTAATTCCATTTTTACTTTTTTATTTTTTTAATGGTATCTGAAAATATTTTTCATTCCACATTTGACCACCCGCCCAATGTCTTATTATAACATTTTCATAGTCATTTTTATTTATATAATATTGTTCAATCATTGAGTTTACTGGATCTATATCACTGAAAACATAAGTAACATTATAGTTAACATTTCTTATTTCAATATTCTCAAGTAGTTCTTCTGGTGTGTAAACAGTCTCAGGTCTTTTATCGATACCGTAACCAAAGTTTGGAAGTTCAAAGAATGGTATATCACTATGTCTTTGTATACCAGTTATATAATATAAAGATGATTGTTCAGCCCACATTCTCCAAAAATCATTATTACCATTTCTTAAATAGTTATCTTCATTTAATAACTCATTTATAAATTTAATACTCCAATCACATATTTTTATAGAATAATAACCCATACAGTGAGTATTACAAGAATCTATAGCATAGGTAAATGGCTTTTCAGATATTAGAGGATATCTAGAATCAACTAAACACATATCAGCATCTATTACAGTAATATGATCACCTTCTTTAACAAAATTAGAATCTATAAGTTTTTTTACATTATAAAGTTTTAACCAAGTTCCACTGTTTCTAAATGATTGTTTTTCTCTTATTTCAATATATTCATAATCTTGTTCTAAGGCAAATTCTTTATTTCTATCAGAAATAAAATTATCAAAAAATACTTGTTTATCCCCTTCAAAACTTGCTATACATAGTAAATATTTTTTCATCATTATTAATTAATTTTTTAATTCTTTATAAATAGATATTAAATGATTGGCTCTTGTTTCCGCTCTATGTAAATTATTAATCTTGTTAAATAAATTATTAGCCAAATGGTTTCTTAAATCACTATCTTTTAAAAGTCTTTCAATGTGGTTTATTGCTTCTTCTATATTATTATAATATAAAATATCTTCATTGTGTTTGAACAAATCATATATACCTGTATCACTTGAAATGTTATCTGTGACAACTGCCAATTTACAACCACCCGCTTCAAAAATTCTTCTTGTAATCTCATCATTTCTTGACCTTTGAAGACATATAGTTCCTGAATTATAAAAGTTATGATTTTCTTCAACTGATATTCTATTATTGATAAATAATTCACCAAATTTATTTTTTACTAATTCTAGACCTCTATCACCACAAGTAGTAATACACTTATTTTCTCTAACTATAGACTCATCGTAGTTAAATATAGATTCATCGCCCCAATGAGTTAACCAATGTGAATTAATTCCTATTGATTTATAATCTAAATGACATCTTAAATCAGGTGTAAAAATAGCATCAGCATGATGTATTCTACCAGAGTTCATCCATTTAGTTTGTGGTTCATCACCAAGTTCTAATAAAATCTTTTTAGATATACTTTGTTTTAATCTTTTTAATTCACTATCAAGAGTTGGATGAGGCTCACAACTCCAAACAATAAGAAATTCGTATTCATCTTCTCGGTTTATTAATTCATCAAAATTACAGTTATTAGGATCATAACCAAATTCAATAATATTGTATCCTAATTTTTCAAGTGAAATTTTTATACCCTTCGGTGTTGACCAAGATTCAATAATTGAGCTAAATTCCGTCACAAATCCTATATTCATATTCTTTTAATTATTTTTTGACAAATAGATTCCATTGTGAAATTATCTACCCAGTAATTATACAAATTATCTTGTATTTGTTTTATTCTATCCGGTGTATAACTAGATAAAATAGTGTCTATGTTTTGAATATTATTAACATCAATTAAAACACAAAACTGATTCCAATCTATTTCATCTTCAAAAGGAAACCATCTATGGTCATAAATAAAGACTGGTATTGAGCCCAATTGAATAGCCTCATATAATCTGAAAGAACTTCTACCATAACCTCTTGGTGATAAACAAAAAACACTTCTAGATGTTATATTAATGAAATTATTAAAATCATTTTCAGAAACAGAAGATGTCCAGTTTCTAGCAGATATGACATACTTTGGATTGTTAATTAAAGTTTGATACATCATATTTCTAATTGGATGTGTTATTGACCCAACAAAAGAACAAAATATATCTTTTTCTAAATCAGGTTTAATTTCATCTTTTATTGGTGAACAAACTAATGGAATTGGAATACCACCACCGTTACCACCAGCATTAAATGAAATTGTATCTATTGGTAATCTTTCTCTAATAGCATCATCGTGTTGAGCTACTGTGAAGTATTTAAGATTAGGATCTAATGTATTGATTAATTCTTGTAAACCACCAAAGCAATTATCTACATAACAAGTTGTCCAAGAAACCGGAATATAATATCTATCAGTCTGTATATCATTTTTTGTAAACCAATTAAAAAAGTAATCTTCTAAATACAATCCCTCATGATAAGGTGGATAAGTTGGATATTTAGGACTAGGTCTAAAATTAGAAAATACTTCAATTAAATGTTTTTGATAATTATCCATTATTTTCCATTTTTTTTCTAACTATATCTAATAGTTTAATTTTATTTTCAATACCTGTTGTCCAATTTGAGTGATGTATCAATATAGGATAAGGAATATTAAACTCTTGTCCGGACCAAAGACCTAAAATATGACCTATTGTGAAAAATTTATTAGAAAGAAATTTTGATTCAACCATATTAATATGTCTATTAAGTGTAGTTTGGTCTTCTGATTGATAATTTTTTTTCATCTCAGAGAACATATTTAATGTTCTTTCATTTCCTCTACAAATAAAAAAACCCGAACAATAAAATTGACCCGTATCATTTTGACAAGCTATATCATAATCACCTAACTCTTCTATCATTGTTTCTTTTACATTTCCAAAAAATTGAATATCAACATCAGAAAAAGCATACAATTCACCTTGATTTTCTTCACAAACCTTATGAAAGAGTTCTACCTTTCTATAGCATGTTTTATCCCAACCTTCTTTATAGAACTCTCCAGTTGGACACTCTTGTGGAATTTCTAATGGAACTAATTCAAACTCGTTAGGAAGAGTTTTTAGAAAATAATCTTCATATAACTTTCTATGAGACTCTGTAAATATTACATATAACTTCATTATAACATTTTTTTAATTTTTTTAATCATACCATCAAATCTTTGTTTATTTGACATTGTATGTACTGTAGATACAATATTATTAGACCATCTTTCTCTTTGATGCCACATATGATATATTGTATTATTTAATAAGTTAGTTGTTTGAAATTCATCACCAAAAA
>ENA-OSIY01001873-OSIY01001873.1-marine-metagenome-genome-assembly--contig:-NODE-1873-length-11123-cov-8.309343_pt1 | contig 11123 bp, 17 predicted proteins | sample MGYA00237884_ERZ534233 | MGnify/ENA primary metagenome ERZ534233 (study PRJEB26412, sample SAMN06343840) | marine metagenome | isolation source: estuarine water | place: USA: Columbia River Estuary... | reverse complement strand
AGTAGAAAAAGACCCACTAGCGGAACTTAATAAACGTCTTGACTTAGATATGAAACTCCTTGGTGTATCTGAATCCAGAGCCGAAGTTATGCGTAAGTTAGGTGAGGATGCTTCTAAGTACAATAACGATGAGATTAATGCTGTAGTTCAACGTCTTGATGTCTACAAGATGGAGAAAGAGGCACTAGAACTTATTCAAACCAACCAACAATCTATTGCTGATACTCTTAAGAACTCAATGAGTGATGCCTTTATGAGTATGGTAGAGGGTACTAAATCCTTTAAAGATGCTATGAAGGATATGGCCCGTTCTGTTATTAAGCAGTTGTTTGATGTGCTAGTTGTACAACGTCTTGTTGGTAGCTTTAATAGTAGTACAGGAAAAGGCTCCGGTCTAGTTGGTGGTATTATGAAGCTGTTTGGTAGTGCTGACGGTAATGTATTTAGTGGTGGCTCTCACGTACAAGCCTACGCTAATGGTGGTGTGGTCAACGGGCCTACCCTGTTTCCTATGAACGGTGGAAAGACTGGCCTCATGGGTGAAGCAGGTCCAGAGGCTATCATGCCATTGAAGCGTGGTCCTGATGGTAAGTTAGGTGTTGCCGGTGCTACTGGTGGTGGTAATACTACTCTTGTGCAGAACATCCACATTAACGGCAATGGTGACGAATATATTCAGCGTAAGATTGCTGAGGCTGCACCAGCTATGGGTAGAAATGCAATGAATATGATGTTGAAAGAACGCAAACGTGGCGGCTCAATGAAAAGGACTTTTGGTTAATGGCTCATTTAGGATCAGTACCAACAACTATTGGTATAGCTCAAATTCAACTATCAGCCGTTAACGCTGTAGCTACAAGTATGTCTCCCTTTACTTATAGACAACAAGTGGTACGTCATGCTGGTGACCGTTGGGAAGCTAGTGTGACTATCCCACCTGTGAAGAGGGACTTAGCTGAGGCTTGGGTTTCTTTTCTACTTCGTTGTAGGGGTCAGACTAACACCTTTAACTTAGGTGACCCTGCGGGTGTAAGCCCTAGAGGTGCTGTTCTTTCTTCTTCTGTTACTGGCACTGTTGGTGCTGACAGTGTAACCCTCTCTTCAAGCTCTTTTGCTACTGGAGACTATTTCCAACTTGGTAGTGGTTCTTCTGCGCAACTCTATAAGGTACTAGAGGGTGGCACTACAACACCTGATGTGTTTCCTAGACTAAGAACTGACCACTCAGGCACTAGTGCAGTCCTAACTAACCCTCAAGGTGTCTTTAGGTTGTCCTCTAATCGTACTGATTGGAGTATTGACGATGCAAGTTCTTATGGTATTCAATTTAACTGTGTGGAGGTTTTGACAGCAGCATGAGTAGAACAATAACAAGCGCATTAGACACAGCCCTAACAGCAGATTCCTACGAACCCTTCTTTGCTATTGATCTAGAGTTTGACACTCAACCCCTTTATCTTTGGACTGGCTATGGAAGTGTAACCATTAACAGTAAAACTTATGTTGGTGTAGGCAATCTTGTCTCGGTATCCTCAGTAGAGGAAACATCAGACATTTCCGTCAGGGGTGCAACTCTCCAAATCACAGGCATTAGTTCTGATGCCCTATCTCTAGCCCTGAATGAACCCTACCAAGGCAGAACAGCTACAGTGTACTTTGGTGTATTAAATGACACTAGTACATATACTGAGGTCTTCACAGGGTTCATGGATAAGATGGACATTGCAGAGGGTGCTGATTCAAGCCTAATTGAGTTGTCCATAGAAAACAAACTGGTAGACCTAGAGAGACCAAGGGCTAATCGCTTTACCTCCTCTCACCAAAAAACAAGGTTCCCCGGCGATCTTGGGCTAGACTTCCTTGAATCTCTACAAGACAAAGAGATTTCTTGGGGTAAAGGTACTAACAACAGTACACCCCCTGTAGCAGCAGGTACACAGGCTCCGATCCTAACCTCCCCAAGAGTATAAAAACTAAATACCCGAAAGAACCCGAAATGATCACATACCAACAAGAAGTATTACGCCAAGTCGAGCAAGAGATTGCCCCGTTAGCTAAAGAAGACTGGGAAGAGATTGAGCACGATAAGGAACGTAAACCTTTTGACCCAGATTGGGATACTTACTACCAGCTAGAAGATATGGGATGTCTGTACATCTTTACTGCCAGACTAGGTAAGAAGTTAATAGGTTACTATACAGCACTAATAGTTAAGGATATGCACAGTAGGGATAACCGTCATGTCTACAATGATCTTATATTCTTATCTAAGTCACACCGTAAAGGGTTAACAGGGGTTAAGCTAATGAAGTTTGCAGAGAAGTGTATCAAAGAAGATGGTCACAAAGTCTTGCATGTGGGTACTACAGAGAGAAACCCTATTGACCCAATTCTTGAGAGGCTAGGTTATGTTAAAACTGAGACTAAGTTTGAGAAGGTTCTATAAAATGGTTGCTACTTTATTTGCAAGTCTTGTTGCTACAGGTATAGGTACTGCAACCACATTGGGTTTTAGTGCTTTGACCAGCACCTTTGTGGCTAGTAACCTAGCAATGGCCGCTCTTGGTCTCCTGACTAACATTGGTCTTGGTTTAGCTCTTAGTGCTCTTACCCCCAAGCCTAGTATTGGTACAACAGGCTATAACGTAACACAGTCAGGTACGGCTCTTAACCATCAAATCGTTTATGGTCGCTCTCGTACTGGTGGTGTCCGCTTGTTTGATACTACTACAGGGGATGAGAATGTATCCCTCCACAGGGTACTAGGCTTTACTGCACATGAGATTGATGCTTTTGAAGACGTATACATTGGTGGTAGGAAGGTTACTAAATGGCGTGAGGTTAAGTCAAACACATCTGATATCACAGACATTACAGGCGTTAATAACCCAGTAGATGACGAGAAAGGTTATTGCCCTCAAGAGGTAGCTGAAATAGACGCTGACGGTAATATTGTTTCTGGGACAGAGAGTGGTATCTACAATGCCGGAGATAAGATTGTTTTCCGCTTTTATGATGGACGCAGTTCAGGTAATGCCTCTGCACAACTAGCTACGGATGTTCTTGAGTGGACCGCTGACCACCAACTCCTCGGCATAGCCTACATGTACGTTAAATTTAAGTTTGATCGTAACGCTTTCCCTAACGGTGTACCAGAGATAACTACCACTATCCGAGGCAAGAAAGTTTATGATCCCCGTGACACTAACACTGTTTGGACAGACAACCCATCCCTTATTATTCGTGATTATCTTTTAGATGATGAGTATGGTATTGGGGAAGTCTCCGCGCGTGTTGACGACACTAGTTTTACTACAGCGGCCAATATTTGTGATGAGTTGGCTTTAGATGGTGTAAATAAGAGGTATACCTTCAATGGCAACTTCACTACTGGTCTAGCCCCCTATGACTTCCTAAGCCAAGCTATTACTACTATGGCGGGTCTTGTGTGGTATTCTCAAGGTGAGTGGAGAGTTAAAGCTGCTAAGTACGTTGCCCCAACTGTCTCCTTTGATGAGGATGATCTTAGGTCTGGAATTAGCCTAAACACTAGGCAGTCCCGTAGAGACAACTTCAACAAAGTTACAGGTACGTTTCGTGGTGAAGAGAGTAATTGGCAAGTAACAGACTACCCAGAAGTCCGTAATGTCACTGATGCTACAGACATTGTTTCTGGTAGCCCCTACACTATCACTTCCCTATCTGATGGGGTGGGTGCCTCAACTGACTTTACTGCTATTGGTGCAGCATCTAATACAGTAGGGCTTACCTTTGTAGCTACGGGTGCTGGTACAGGCACTGGTACTGCGGATGCTTTCCTTGGTGCTGATAATGGTCAAGAGAGTTCCATAGACTTTAACTTACCCTTTACTGATAACTCGGTAGAGGCCCGTAGGCTTGCGCGTATCTTTCTTGAGCGTAACCGCCAACAGTTAACCTTTAGTGCCTCGTTTGGTGTTAAGGCTTTTAAAGTACAAGTTGGAGATATTATAAAATTTGACTACTATGAGCGGTTTGGTTGGGTAGATAAAGAGTTTGAAGTTACTAACTGGACCTTCGGTATTGTTGGAGAGTATGACATTCAAGTGTCTATGGTTCTCAGAGAGATTTCAGAGCCAGTGTTTGATGAGATTGATGACGGTGTAATATATGAAAGAGATAACACTAACCTGCTATCCCCTTTCGATGTGCCAGATGTAACTGTTGTTGCCAGCACTACTGTTAGCGTTATTAACGGAGTACCTCGTAGGTATATCAACCTGAACGCTGCCACAACAGGGGATGTCAACCGTATCGAATTTGTAGAGTTCTACTACAAGAAAAGTACCGATACAGACTACATACTACTAGGTCGTGGTGGCTTTGACAGTTTCCCTGTGTACGGTTTAGCCCCTAACATATATGATTTCAAAGCTGTTGCTGTTAACACTTTCTTTGTAGAAGGTGAAGGAGTTACAGATACGAACTATGTGTTTATTGGCCCCTTGTTTGCCCAGTTTGGTAATATCTATAACGGTGGTTTTGAGACTGGTGACGGACAAGGTTGGACGCTTCGGGATGAAGATGACACAGCGGACATTGAAAGGTTCCAGCTTAATGTTGTTAGTAAAGACGCTAGTTCCCCATTAGTGCCTGTAGCAACTTGCCCATATGAAGGTATGCTTAAATTGGAGTTTGGTGTTGAGGGCGGAACCTCCACTGCACTATACAACTCTAACGACATAGGTTTGCCTTCTCTACCTTACGATAACAAGTCCTTCTCCTACGCAACTTGGGATGATCTTGTACCAGTAACTCCCGGAAGTGACTTAAGCTACAGTTTCTACACTTGTGAGGCGGCTATCACAGGTACTTGGCCCGCTGCTGGGGAATTGACTACCTTCACTTACTTACGCTATTACGATGCAGAACAAAATAAACTGTTCGAAACAGCTACAACAGATGCTGTTGATACCGATAATGGAGTAGAGTATAAGATTGCTGTTGTGGGTTCCACTGACTTCACGGCTATTGGCGCTAGTTCTAACACTGTTGGTGAAGTGTTTGTAGCTACAGGCGCTGGTACAGGTACAGGTACAGCTTACAGAGAGGCTAGTGAGGTTAACTACACTGACAGGTTCACTAGCGTTATTAAGGATGTGTGGGAGAGAGTGAAGGGCAACGCTACAGTACCTGATGGTGCTTACTACACTAAAGTCTCTTTCGCTATAGCTGGTAAGTTTTCTAAGAGTGTTAACTATGTAACAGGCTTCTCTTTGTATCAGGCGAATACTCTGGAGTTGATGGAGAAAGACGCATTCTCTGAATTTGCAAGTACTTCAAAAAGCTTACACACTCTTACCTCTGATGGTGCTGTTGAAACAGTCGTTGAGGTCACAATTGACCCCCCTATAGCTTACGAAGGGTCGGCTAACCAATCCTACAAACTACAAGTTATGGGTTTAGGAAATGTGCAGTTTTCTGGTGCAACTACTTTTGTAGCTAGACTGTTTTTGGATGGTACTCAAGTTAGTGCCGCCGGGGTTAGTGATGATGGAGGCTTCTGCATATCCGCTATTGTTGACAGGAACTACGATGGTTCTCCTACTCTGGTGGAACTAAAAGCGGAAGCTGCTGCTGTTGCTAATGTATCCTTTACTGAGGCTCAAGTGTTTGGGGTGGTGTTGAAAAGATGAAAAACCTACTTGTATATAAAACTGAAACTGGAGAGGGTCTAAGGATTCTCTCTGGTAGATCAAACATCGAAAGAGCTTTAAGCACCTTAAGTGAGGGTGAATCTTACTGTTATACAAACTCAGCCAATGTAAAAGTGGTTGTTAACCCTGACGGTGAAATTGTTGAGGCTGATAAGGGTGAAGTCTTAAGTCCAAAAAGAATAAAGTGGCTTCGTCGTAAGGCTTACCAGCAAGAGGCTGATCCGTTGTTCTTCAAAGCGCAGCGGGGAGAAGCCACTATGGAAGAATATCTGACCAAAGTTAGAGAAATAAAAGAGAGGATAAAGTGATGTACGCATTTTCAGACAAGAGCAAGTCTAAATTGCGGGGGGTACACCCTCATCTTATTAAGATTGCTAACTACGCTATTGAGAACACCGAGCATGACTTCTCTATCTTAGAAGGTGTACGATCTGTGTCCCGTCAGAAGAAGTTGGTAGCAGAAGGTAAATCCCAAACGATGAACTCTAGGCACCTAACTGGACACGCTATTGATATTGTACCCTACCCTGTTTCTTGGGAGTGGGAGGACTTCTACCCTATTTGTGACGTGTTCCTTAAGGCATCCCGTGAGTTGAACATCCCATTGCGTTGGGGCGGTAACTGGAGGGTTAACGATGTACGTAAATGGAATGGCACATCGAAGTTACTTAACAGTAAGTACAAAGGCTCTTTCCCAGATGCCCCACACTTCGAACTTCCTACGAGGTATTACGGGTGAGCACAAGTAGTTTTGAGTTAGACATCAATAAAGTATTCATGCTTGCCATTGTAGCACTGCTCTCTTGGAATGTTTGGATGACTCAAGCATTAACTGTAGAGGTAGCCGTAATTAAAAGTAAGGCAGATCAAATAGAATCTACTAGGTTTACCTCTGTTGAGGGTGCACTACTAACTCAGAAAGTTGAGATACTAGCAGGCCAACTCCGGTCTTATGATCCATTTGGAGATTACCCAAAATGACAGATATACCAGTAGTAAAAAAGAGACGTACTTGGTCTAGGGAGTTATCTACCTGTCTATTCCTCTGTATGGGTTACTTAGGGTACTCAGGTATGGCAGAAGAACTCGCTGTTGTGGCTTGGCCTTTTACTATCTTTGGCATGGCCGCATTTGGTTTTAAGCAACCCTCTGTTGAGACCTTCGTTAGTCAGAATAGGAGTGACTTTGGATGATACTACTACGTGCGCTTGCTGGATCAAAGGTGGTTCTTATTGCGGTGACTGCTTTGGTTGCTGGCTTGATTTCATACTTCACGATCCAGTATATTCAACAGGCAGAAAAAGACAAGCTGCTACTTGAGATACAAGATAAACAGAACACTAAAAGGAAGGTGATACGTGAAGCCATTAAGAAAGCCCCTGCTGCTGACCCTACTGATGCTACCGATAGCTTGCAGTACCTCAACAATAGGAATAAAGACTAGCGCAACTGATGGTGCAATCTGTGAGGTACTTGAGACGCCCATAGACGACGCTGTAGGCACCATGCTAGAGTATCAGGCTAGTACCCCACCTCAAGTGATTAATGGGTGGACTACGGTAGTAAAAGGCTTCGATGCTGGTTGCAGTTAAACTGTTATAATATAACAATACAAAAAGGCTCCCTTGGTTAATACCTTGGGAGCCTTTGTCGTTCTATGGTTCGCTGTTAATCGTCAGGAGGTTGCGCTGCGAAGTCTTCGTCCCTGTCACTAAGATAAAGATAGGTGTACCCTACGAGAGCAATTATACCCTGCAACTTGTTATACAACACACCGTACAATAGAATATCAAACAGCAATAAGATGATGATAGTTACATCTAGGATAATTTCTACTGTCTGCATTAAGCTGACTCCCCCCAATTGATACACTTGTAAACCACGACGGTGTGGTTGCGTTGTTTAAAGAACTCTTCTGCATTAACCCTACTAGCCATACAAGCCTCTTCCGTTGAATAGATTGATTGGGAACTCATACCTTGACAATCAGACGTGTTTAGGGTGCTACAAATTATCATTGCTGCTGTGAACATGTTATTCTACCTCTTTCAACTCATACTGTTTAACGCTAAACTCTTCTTCTGTCAACTCTTCACCATTCAAGTGCCATTCCTTATTGCCATCACTATCCTCAATAGCAGGACCATCTTCACGATGTAGCTTACCATTCAAGTACCATTCCTTATAGCCATCACTATACTCAACAGCAGGGCCATCTTCACGATGTAGCTTACCATTCAAGTACCATTCCTTAGCGCCATTACTATACTCAATAGCAGGACCATCTTCACGATGTCTCTTACCATCCAAGTACCAACACTTAGTGCCGTTATTATATACTTCTACTGTGTACTCAATCATGTTATTCTACCCTTCTTGTGTTTCAATTAGTCTGTTGAGATACCACTGTGCCTTCTTTAAGTCTTCTACACCACCCTTATAACGCCAACGATGGAGATACTTTGCGATATTTCCACGTAAGTACCCAACAAACTCTTCATCGTTAAGGGTATCTTCAATATATACTATAGCCTCAATATTCCCTTGGCCGTAGTGAGATGGGTTATTTACGTTGTCTTCTGTCTTAAACCGAGTAGGGCCAACAAAATTAACGGGTTCTTTATTCCCACCTCTGAACTCCTTAAACTCTTCTTCTGTCAACTCTTCACCATTCAAGTACCAACACTTATCGCCATCACTATACTCAATAGCGGGACCATCTTCACGGTGTTTCTTATCATTCAAGTACCAAAACTTATCCCCAGTACTATACTCAACAGCAGGACCATCTTCACGATGCAGCTTACCATTCAAGTACCATAACTTATTGCCATCACTACACTCAATAGCAGGACCATCTTCACGATGCAGCTTACCATTCAAGCGCCATGACTTATTGCCATTACTATTCTCAACAAATTCCATTATTGTGATCCTTTACTATATCCATTAACTCGCAGGTAGCCCATATCGCTGCGTCAAACTGTTCTCCATCCTCTGACAGATTAAGTGCGAACCAGAGTTCTTCCCAGCTAACACCTGATATGATACCTAGTGCTAAACTACTAGCAAACAAGTCCCACGGCTCAATATCATCATAAATATTATCTTCCATACTATGTGACCTCATCCTCTGCGAACACTTGATTGAATGCTTCTGGGTAGTATCCATGCTTAAGGGCTGCGTAGTTGTATGCTAGTGCTGCTTCTTTTTCACAGGTAAAGCGCCCTAGATGTTTCTTAACGCCATCTGCCGTGGTGCAAGAGCTTGCCCATTTACCACGTCCCTTACTCCAACTCACACCGCGCCATTCACTACTTACGTCTTCCCTAACTCTCCTAAAGGCTCTATTATTTTCCTTATTAGTGCTAAGTCTAAGGTTGTCTGGGTGGTTGTTAGCCCCGTCTCCATCAATATGATCTAGTGGTTGATTAGGCCACTCCCCTGTGTGAAGATACCACACAATATGATGTTCCCGAATCGTACTACCCCCTACCCCAACAACCCTGTACCCTCCCTTAACTGAACCAGTAAATACACCACCAACCTCTCCAGAATGCATGTACTTATTATTCACCACCAACTGTCCTAGATCATTAAGACCCCACTTATGCCTCACTTCTGCTAAAAACTCTTCATTTCTTTCTTTCGGGTTATGGTACGACATATCAAACACCTTCCTTTGTAAAGACCTTTACCCACTCTTTAGTAATACCAGAGCGAACAATATCATCCAATGTAAACTCAACAATCGGGATGTCAAGGCAATGCTTCTTAATTAAGTGAACAATCTTGGTCAAACCATCACCATCTTTGAGGTCAGACTGCTGAATATCACCGTTCAGTACCAGCTTAGAACCTTCACCAATACGTGTCAAAACCATCTTTAGCTCTTGTAGTGTGATGTTCTGTGCTTCATCTACGATAACAAAGGCATTATCAAAACTACGTCCACGCATGAGTGCTAAGGGTGCAGTCTCAATGTTCCCATTCTTCAAGCCCGTATCAACTACCCCCTTACCTAAGTGACGTTCTAGTACATCAATAACTGGCAGAGACCAAGGCGCACACTTCTCTTCTAGTGTACCGGGCAAGAACCCTACGTCTTTACCTACAGCTACGTGAGGACGTGTGATAACAATACGGTTGATGCCTTTGGTGTTGTACAGTGATGCTGCTTCTGTAGCTACTACGTAAGTCTTCCCTGTTCCTGCTGGTCCGAAAACTACTACCTGATCACTAGACCTAAGAGACTTAATGTAAAAGTCTTGGTTATCATTCTTAGGTACTAGTTCAATAGACTTCTTAGCTTTATCGAACTTCGTTACTACACGCTCAGTCTTAAGTTTGGGTGCCTGACGGGCCATTGTTTATCCTTCTAGGTTATCAATAAGTTCTTTTAGGTCTTTGTATCCACCAACATGACGACCAACCATATCGTAAATCTGAGGCACAGACGTAACTCCAGCCTTAGCTAGTATACCAAGAAGCCATTTATTCTCCATATTCTCAATGTTGTACTCTTCATATAGTATGTCATTCTCAAACAACAAGGTCTTAGCCTTATCACAAAAGATACAGTTGTTCTTACTGATCACTACAAACACTGCCTTAAACTCCCTTGTTAATGTCATTCACTCTCCTTTTCATAACTCATGTCATATGCCCTTTGAAATACCCTAAGTATAAGTGTTGTTAGCACCTAAACTTAGGGTTAGTTAAAAACCATTATGATCTATACGCCATAGCGTAAGTTTATGATCTTTACGTCATAGCGTAAGCTACACCAAATCTACGATCTCACAAGAGTCTCCGCTACACGCCATAGTCTGCATACCAGAGGTGTTGTCTTCTTTCTCGTAGTCGCTCAGTTTAGACCAATCAATACCCTTTGGCATAGCACCATATAAGGTCTCATAGGTCTCTTTGTCAACCTCTTGATAGGGTGCCTGTTGATATGTGTGCTCACTAAACGGTAGGAAAGACACACCAGACATTTCATCAAAGTGCTTATAAACAAAGGCACCAACTTCAAACCACTCATCAGGTTTAACTGAGATAGTCACACTAGGCTTATGCTCACACCAATGACGTTGATACACTAGCCAAGTCTCTAGCTGATCAATAGCAGACATATCAGCAGTCACTACAGCACCCTCTGGAGCCTTCTGCGGGAAACTAAACACTGTAGTAGTATCTGGTTTCATCACACAAGGTTCATTAGGTACACCCATGTCAGCCATAAACTGCGTCAGCGGGTCTTTATTGTCTCCTCTTACAGTGCGTACATAATATTTAGAATACCGAGCGTGGATGCCACTTGCACTATCAACAAGCTGAGAAACAGTGCCAGAGGGTTTGACACAAGTAATTGCTGCACTAACAGGGATACCAAGACGACCTGCCCACTCAACATTAGTACGAAC
>ENA-OSIY01001872-OSIY01001872.1-marine-metagenome-genome-assembly--contig:-NODE-1872-length-11125-cov-7.929218_pt1 | contig 11125 bp, 20 predicted proteins | sample MGYA00237884_ERZ534233 | MGnify/ENA primary metagenome ERZ534233 (study PRJEB26412, sample SAMN06343840) | marine metagenome | isolation source: estuarine water | place: USA: Columbia River Estuary... | reverse complement strand
ATACTGATATAATATGTGGTGATTGGAAGAGTGGATTATCCAATATAACTGATAAAGATTTTGTGTTCTTTGATCCACCATATACAAGAAAGTTTCAAACATATTCACCATATGGTGTGTTTGGAGAAACAGAACACTTAGAATTATCCGAATGGTTTAAGTCATCACCATCCAATAATATGATTATTTTAAATAAAGATGATTTTACATATCCATTGTATAAAGATCATATTGTGGATGAATATGATTATAAGTATTCTATTCAGTATAGGGATAGGATGAAACACGAGGATAGTAATACAATTCATTTTGTGGCTATAAATTACGAAAAAAAATAGAGAGTGATATGAAACAACTAACACCAGAAGAAATACAACATAATTGGGGTAACCTAAGACAACTGATAGATGCTACCTTTTCAGGCGAAAGGCTGGAGAGATTAAACGAGATGTATGACTTCTTTGAAGAAAGAATGTGTTTGGCGCCAGCTAGTGGTAGAGAACACTTTCATAATGCTCATCCAGGTGGTTATGTGGAACATGTTCTACACATCACACAGTTTTCTTATCAGATTTACAAGTTATGGGAACAAAACGGCGCTACAATTGATAACTTTACCGTAGAAGAACTATTATTTGCTGCTCTTCATCACGATTTAGGTAAGGTTGGAAACCTTGTAGAAGACAACTATATAGAGAATGACTCAGACTGGCATAGAAAAAATCAAGGGTTGATATATAAACACAATCCAAAGATAGATTATATGACAATTACTGATAGAGCTTGTTGGATACTACAACATTTTGGTGTCAAAATGACAGAAACTGAGTTCATTGGTATGAGGTTGGCAGATGGATTGTATGAAGAAGCTAACAAAGGTTACTATATGAATTGGAGTAAGGATAATCAGTTGAGTACTAATCTGGCTTACATACTACATCAGGCTGATATGATGGCTAGTAAGATTGAGTATGACCAATGGGCAAGAGGTGACCACGACCTTAAAGTAGATAAGGTTAAAGAAGAGAAAAAGAAAACTGAACAATCTAAAGCTGCTAATCAAGCATTCAAAGAGTTATTTGGAGAATAAGATGAAATGTTGGCATTGTGAAAGTGATTTGATATGGGGTGGTGACCACGATATTGTAGAAGATTTAGATACAGATGGGGGTGGTATCTTAACTAACTTATCTTGTTCCAATAAAAAATGTAATACCCAAGTTGAAGTATATCATTATTTTGATAACGAGGAAGAAAAAACCAAACACTTTGCTGAAGGATTTCATAGTGGAGATTGGGAGTCAGATAATTAATGGGTGTTGAAGCCAATACTAATAAAACCGAGTATGTGCATCCACTCGTGGAACATAAAGCCGGACACACCCGTTATTTTGGAGAGTAAATGTACTTAGAATATTTCAACAAGTTTAAGAACCAAGAACCATATCTCAGTATAGACGAGAAAGAATGGACTCACATCAAAGATACATTTGATAAAGAAGATGTAAAAGAGAGTCTGGCTATTATTGCTATGGACTATCCGATGCCAACTGCTGAAATAGAAGAAGAACATTGTCGTAAGGATTTCAACAAGTTAAAAGGAACTTGGGTTTATGATATTCTAAAAGAAGGCGAATGGTTTGGTAGAAGTGAAGATGGTTATGATTGGTCGTTAGATTACGAAGGTAAACAATGGTATTTTGCTAGAAACAATATCGGTAACAAAGCTTCTAACTATTTCCAACAAGAAAATAGATGGTCGGTTGATGGTTCAGTTTCACCAGGTCCCAAACGAACTTGGGGTAATCAAAAGTTTATGACTTCACTAATGGGTTCTGCTTATTCACTAAAACTAGATAAGATAGACCGTTCAGCATTACGAGTTATGATTGGACTTCGTAAGTATATCTGTAGTCAGTTTAAACCAAATGTAGCAAAAGCTATGTATGATTTATTTAAGTCTAAAAATGTAATGGACTTTTCTATGGGATGGGGAGATAGGTTAGCTGGTTTCTTTGCTAATCAAAATACAGAACTATATGTGGGTTTAGATCCTCGTAAAGAAAACCATCCTATTTACAACCAACAGGCAGAATACTACAATTCACACCTTACTATGTTTGAGACACCAAAAACAACCAAGTTTCATTGTGAGGCTGCTGAAGACTTTAACTATGAAGATTATGAAGATACATTTGATATTATCTTTACATCACCACCTTATTTTAATGTGGAAAGGTATAGTCACGATGATACACAAAGCTGGGTTAGATACAAAGATATAAATAATTGGAACACTCAGTTCTTACAGAAAGCACTTGACAATATGCTACCGACTTTAAGAAGTGGTGGTAAGTTATGTATTAATATTTCAGATGTTTATTCACCATCTGCTGGTAAGAAAGCTTGGTCAAAGATTTGTGACCCGATGAATGACTTTATTCAAAGTTATGGTGGTATGGAATACAAAGGTTGTATTGGTATGGAGATGGCTAAACGACCTAATAGTGGTGGAGCTGGAACTGCTAAAGATACAAAGCAATATACGGAAGAATCACTACAACTTGCTAAAGAAACTAAAAATAAAAGGTTTTGTGAACCAATTTGGGTATGGGAGAAAAAATAAATTATATTTATAGGTGTATGGAATTGACGCCCGAGAACACGAAATGGGTTACAGATTTACTAGTACTAATATCAATATTATTTTTGTTAAAATTATTTTGGGATGAGACATGAACGCCGCTGATAGAAAAGAATTTGAGTTAATACACAATAAAATAGATAACATCAAGTCAGATATAGATGAGATGAAAACGGAGATGTCAAAAGCCCACGGAAAAACCGAAGAATCTCTGAAGTTTATGAAAGAAAACCTATTTGATCCACACATGGGTTTATGGGCTGAAACAAAGTTAAATTCTCAATTTAGAAATAGCACTACTAAATGGAGAGGTATCATCGGAATAGGTTTTATAGGATTGGTTATTGAAAAAGTCTGGTCATTATTCACAGCATAAAATATTAAAACAACTTAACAAATGGATGGATTGGTTAGAAACACCAAACGAAGATTTTGGTGGGATGCCAGTTTGTCCTTTTCTAGCACCTGAAAGAAAAACTGATAAGTTGCTTATAGATTACTATGATTACCGAGAAAAGTCTATATTTCAACAGATTATAGATTTTGATACGGATGATAAGTATACTACTGCTTTATTTTTACATGTTATCGGTGGAGAAAAACTAAAAACAAGTGAATATCAAAAATGGGTAACCGATGAGCTAGAGTTCATGGGATTAGACCATCTTAAAGCCGTTTGTTTTAGCCCGTTTGAAAAGGTAAGAAGGAACGGAGTTAGAACACGAGAAAAGGCACCTTGTTTTATTACATCCATCACCACACATGAAGCATTAAACTCTGCTTGGAAGAAAATAAAAGATTCACATTATTGGAAAAAAGATAAAGAAACTGCTTGACTTTGTCATTTATTATTCATAGCTTTATATATAACAAAAGGAGTTAAAATAATGAATTCAGCACTACCAAAATCATTGTGGAAAGTATCTACTGTTTTCTTCAACGGAAAACAAGGTAAGATAGTTAAATGGACAAAGAACAAACTCTTTGTTAAATTCAAGACCAAATCAGCATGGGTAAATAAATCGCTTGTAGTTTGGGTGTAAAATAATGTTTGCTTCACAAAGATATAAAAATGAAGTTAAAAGTATCAGAAATATGCTATCTGATGGCGAGTTCACAAGAACTTTATTACCTGAATACCATACCTTTTTAGTTGATATTCACACAAAGATGTTAAGTCAAGATTTATCTTCTACAGAACTAGCAAAGGTTGATAAAGCTATAAAAAACTATGAAACACAATCTGAACCTGAGTTTAAGGCTAGAGTGGATAAGTTATTGTCCAAGATAACCAAGTTGAAAGCTATGGTAATGTCCGTACCAGCAGCCAATTCACCAAATGGATTTGCTAAAAAACAGGTGGATAATAAGATGAACAAGTTAAATGTAATTACTGCTAAGATTCAAGAGCATGGTAGTATCACACCAGACGATGCTAAATATGCTAATGAGTTATTCAAAGAACTTGAAAGAAAAGGATTTTCTTATAAAATAAAGAAATGGAAAAATAATGCTTGACTTTATCAAATATTTGTAGTATATTTAAGTATAACAAAAGGAGTTAATATGATGTATTCGGAGTGCTGTGGGGCGATAGTCTATGATGACTATGACTTATGTAGTGAATGTCTTGAACATTGTGATGTTTGGGAAGATGATGATGCTGAAGATGAGATGATGGAACAATTGTTAGAGATGAATCCAGAATTTAAACCTGAAAATAATTAAAATAATGCTTGACTCGTATAGGTATTTAGTGTTATATTCATATATGAGAAACAAAGGGAAAACAATCAAATGAGTAAATATTCAGATTTTTGGTTTGACAATCGTAAGACAACATTAGTTGATGATGTTCTGTCTATTGATGATGACAAGCCAGTAAAGAAAGGTAAAGACCTTATCGGTCTAGCCGGTCACAAGAGGGCAATCAGTAATTTTGTTCGTATCGTGAGTGGTCAAAACATTCCAGTTAAGTTCATGACTCGTGGAGATAGTTATACAGATGGTAAATCTGTTACTATTGGTTCTAGCATCAACGAGAAAAACTTTGACCATGTTGTTGGTCTGGCTCTTCACGAGGGTAGTCATATTGCTTATAGTGACTTCAATGCTTTTAGTGACGCTCGTAACTTAACTAAGGTTAGAAACTTTGATATGAATTATGAAAGAAGTGAGTTCTTTCGTGGAATGATTAATTACATTGAGGATAGAAGAGTTGATAGTCTAGTGTTCAAAAGTTCACCTGGCTACAAGGGTTACTACCATAGTTTGTATGAGAAGTATTTCAATGGTAAGAAAGTTGCCAAAGGTCTTGGTTCTACTATGTATCGTGAGTTAGACTTTGAATCTTATATGTTCAGAATCATCAACTTTACTAATAGTGGAACTGAGTTAAATGCTCTTCCAAGACTTGCTGACATTTATCGTTTGATTGATATGAAAAATATCCTAAGACTAAAATCTACTGATGATGCTATTGAGTTGGCTAAATCAGTTTCCGAAATAATATTTGGTCTTGTTGATGAAAGTAAAGGTAAGGGTGAAGGTCAAAACCAGAATCAAAATGGTCAAGACGAGGAAAATACAGACTCTGAAGGTAGTCCTAGTGAAGACAATAACGATAGTAGTTCCGATGGAGAAGAATCTTCAGATGATGGTTCTCAAACAAGTGATTCTGCTCCTAGTGATTCTGATGAAGAATCAGAAGAATCAGAAGGTGAGGAACTTTCAGAAAGACAAGAGAAGCAAATCAAGAAAATGTTTGAAGAACAAAAAGAAATGTTGGATGGTCAAACTAGAAAAACTAAGTTGACTAAAAAAGACCAAGGAGTTGTGAATGCTCTATCAAACTCAAATACTGAGATGGTTGATACAGGTAATACAGAAATTGGTAGTGTCAAAACTGTAGTTATCCCATCATTAACTGCTGAACTTATTGAAAGTAAAGCCTTTCCTTTCTTCCGTAGTCTTGATTCTAATTCTTATGAGTATAGTAATTCTTGGGGTACTGGTAAACAAATGGTTGATGCGATTGCTAATGGTTTCAGACTTGGTGCTATTCTAGGTAAGAAACTCAAGGTTCGTGGAGAAGAAAAAGACTTGATTTTTACTCGTCAAAACACAGGTAAGATTAACAAGAGATTAATATCTGAATTAGGTTTTGGAAACGATAGTGTGTTTTCACAGATTCAGAAGGAAAGTTTCAACAAAGCTAACTTACATATCTCCATTGATGGAAGTGGTTCTATGAATGGTGAGAAGTTTCAGAAAGCCATTACATCTGCGGTTGCTATGTGTAAAGCTGCTGATATGGCTGGAAACATTCATGTGGTTGTAGATGTTAGATATACTTTCAATGACAATCCTGTTGTTGTGGTTGTCTATAATAGTAAAAAAGATAAGTTAACTAAAATCAAATCTCTTTGGAAGACACTTAGAGTTAGTGGAACTACACCAGAGTCTCTATGTTACGAAGCCATTATGAAGAAATTCTTAGGTTGTGTCAATGGTGAAGATAACTACTTCATTAACTATTCAGATGGCTCACCTTGGTTTAGTGTTGGTTCTTCCCGTCATGATAGAGATGTCTACTATGGTGGTGAAAGAGCTATAAGACATACCAGAAAGATGGTTAAGATGATGAAGAACAATGGAATGAAAATCATGAGTTACTTTATCTCCGGTGGGTATATGAGTGATTCTGAAAAAGATACATTCAATCGGATGTATGGTAAGGATGCTAGTTTCATCGATCCTACTAACATGATGAATGTAGCTAAATCAATGAACAAGAAATTCTTGGAAAAATAAGATGTATATTTTGATTTTAATCATAGTAGCATTAATTGGTGCCTGGAGTATACTAGAATATTATGGAGTAGGGAAATGAGTTTAAGAGCATATTACAAAGGAACTGCTGAAGAAATAGAGAAGCTAATCAAAGAGCATGTAGATGAAATGAGAACTACTTACTCTTGGGATGGTGAACACAAAGCTGTTACTAAAAAGATACTAAAGATTTTTAAAAGGGATAGTTAGGTTTGATAGATAAAAAATCATTAGAAATTAAACTCAAGAAGCTCCTGGATTTATGTTCAAAAAATGAACCAACTGATAAAGAGATGAAGAAACACTTTTTATTTGATACTCATCAGATTCAAGCGTATGGAATGTATAGAACCATACAAGATAAATTTGAATTTTTGACTTCCGAAGATTTAATAGATATAATGAGAAGTGCTAATATTCTATGGAAGATTCAGAATGGTAAGCTACCTAACAATACTCTTAAAGATTGGATGGATGTGATGAACGAAGAAATAGAGGTTGTTATGAACGGTGGTAATACTGTTGGTGCTATAAAGGAATATAGAAATACAACGCGTAAATTTACAGGTATCGAACCTACTCTTCGTGAGTCAAAGGAATATGTTGAGAAGTATATGGAGTCGTTAGGTGAGTAAAGAAAAATTTTTAATGAGTGTCGTAGGGAAATTTTTTTTGAGGTTGGTATATATAGAATGGATAATATTTATAAACAAGGAGAAATAACATGAAGATACCCGAACTAATAGATAGCTTAATCGAACTATCAACCGAAGAGATGCCAAAAGAAGCAAGAGAATGTCTTGATGATGCCATCGACCATATGGTAAGTAGCTTGTCCGATAATGAAATGAATGAATTATTTCAAAAAGGATTAGCTAAAACCGACCTAATTCCAATCAAAGATAAAACTCTTGAGATCGGAGAACCTTATCTTCGAGAAGAAATTAAAGAAGAAGAAGAAATATTTAAACAAGTTATAGATGGAAATATAGCTCTTGCATAAAGATGATATACCGGATAGGGTAAGTGTAGAATATGCCGATTGGGTTAAGATACTTTTTTGTATCAAACATCTTATGAAGACACATCCGGAGTATAATAAGATGATGATGACCTTTTATGCTAAACTTTGGGAGATTTGTCCTATTGACCAGCATAGTCAAGAGCATTTTGACTCGGTTGGATTTCAACCCGAAGTAGAAGAAGAGCATTATAATTTAGATGAAATGATTTGGGACTTAGGAATGGTACTTCCAAGTTGGGACGATAACAATAACAAGGAGCAAGAAAGTGAATAAAAGAAATCCGTGTAGGATAAGTAAGGTAGAATATAAAAGCGATGGAACTCATATCGTAGAACGAAGAGGTTATGCTCAAGAACGCCGTACCTTTGATGGAGAACAAATGGTGTTTGTGATGGAAGGTGGAGATTCTGGTATTGGGTATTGGTATCCAACAAATGAAGTTCGCATGACCAAAGGTAAATGGACTAATGATACAGGTGTTGTGGTATCAAGAAAATCTTTTTGGAGAAGAAGTAAGTAAAATGCTTAATGCTAACCAATTAGGTTTTTATCTATGGAAGCGTATAAATCAAGACCAAGAGAGTTTTCGTAAAACCCGTCCAAAAAACATAAGAGGTTTGTATTTTAATCAATCCGACTTAAATGAATATATTAGAGATTACTTTAACTATGGATTTGATTGGGATGATACAAGTAAAGAAGAATTAGCGTGGAAAGAATATTGGGATGAAAGGGATGACGATGTCTAACTTTGACCGATTAAAAAAAACAAAGCCAAAGATGAATATAGAGAAGTCTATTAAGCAAATCCTATCCATCATCAAAGAACCTAACAAGGTCTATGGTCATGGTGTCGGTTCACTAAATGAAATAGAAAAAATAAACGCTCGTTTAGATGCTATCGAGTCAACCCTTTTAGATATAAAAGACCACATCGGTTTACTAAGTAATACGGATAAATTAAATATGCTAACTAATGATAAAGAGCTAAAGAAAGATAGCTTTACAGGTAAGTTACAAGAAGCTAATTGGTATGTGTATATGTTAGAGTGTAATGATAAATCAATCTATACAGGTATATGTAAAAACGACATCCAACGTAGAATGCGTGAACATCAAAGTGGTAAGGGAAGTAAGTATGTCCGGTCAAGACTTCCGTTTAAACTAGTATGGAGTAAAGGTGGATTTACAGCAAGTGAGGCTCTTAAAGAAGAGTATAGAATTAAACAATTAGAACGAGAAGATAAGAGAAAGATATGGCTAAAATAACTAAGGAATACTTTGACGAACTAATCAACGATTACATAGACGGTAAGACCACTATAAAGGGTGAACATCCCGAAGAAGTCCGTACCGCTATAGACTCTTTCTTTCACGCTGGTAAAATGTTAGTTGACCATCCTGAAGTTGGGGTTATACCACCAGAATATGTAGAAAAGTTATTAGCTAGCTTAGCCCCCTATCCTCAGTATCACGGGTTACTGACAGACCTTATTCATATCTTACAGACAGGAGAAGAAAACAAATGACATGTAATGAAATACAATTTTTAATCGTTATCGTTATGGCTATCGTAGATTGGGAGATGAACCCATGACATATTATATCCTAATGCCTGGTGATAATCCCCATGAACTATGGGATAACAACGAGCTTGGACAAGTTAGTTTCAAGAAGTTTTATGTCGGTAAGGGGATGGAAGCACTACAAAATATGATCCGTAAATCTCCTGAAGCTCTTGGTGATGTCACCATTAGAAGTGAAAGAGGTGACAAGTTTACAGTACAAGAGTTTTTAGAGCTGATAGGAGAATACAAGATATGTTAGAAAAACTTTGGGGTAAACTATTAGAAAGAAAATATGACGAGCGCCTGATAGGATGGTGGGAAGTTATATTTTACATCATTTTTATCAGCATACTATGGAGTATGATATAGATTTTTAGGTGGGTGATAACCGTAACTCTTATACATGATGTTGACAATCAGAGGTAGATAGCAATCGACCATCACCCATCTATACATTTCCTTTTATAATACGTTTTGGGTTGTCTGGTAACCCGTAGAATAAAATACATAACTTTATCACATATAATACATCAGGTTAATCCTAACCTACCACCTCTACCCACAATTCCCCACTTTATATAATATTATCTGTCTGTATATATGACAGAAAATACAATATATGGTATGACAAAAAATACATAGCACACACACACTTCGTTTAAAAAATTTTAGCCGTAACTTTATAAGGTTTTTGCTTGTAACTTACGCTAAAATGTGTTATATTTGGAAATGCGCATCAAGCTAGCTCACTTGGATTTAATACCCTTTATTTTAATAAGCCTAAAGATAATGCTTGTAACTTAACGCGGTTAGTGTTAAATTTGGGTAGCGCTGTGGACGAGTTAAGCTAGGAAATAAAACCCAAAAAACTTTGAAATAGTGCTTGACTTTCTCGTTTATTCTCTGTATATTAAGGTGTTGAATGAGGGGATTAAACGATGGATTCAACGCTCTTTGAAAATTTGTTAACTTTGGGACTAGGATTAAGAGTCACTGCTAAGGCGATAATACCTCACTTGTGAGACTCATATACAGCCTTTCTGGTGTCCCAAAAAGAAACTTAAAGAAAGTGCTTGACTTTGTCATTTATTGTTCGTATATTAAGGTGTTGATTGAGGTAGTAAAAGAATCAACTTGTTCATTAAAAATTTAAGTAAAGACTTCTGACCGAAAGGTGCTGAAAATTGGTGTGCCGAGGGTTCAAATCCCTAACTGAGTAAGGTCAGACTTGTTGAAAACCAATCATAGAGTTCTAATCAAACTCTTAGGTAAGTGGCGTCAGAGACTGAAATGGAGTGATTGCCTGATTAGGTCGCTAGTATGGCTGAGGGGTTCGAGTCCCCTCCAAAAGATTGAGAATGTTGGAACTCCTAAAAATACCAACAAAGAATTGACAACGGTGGTGGTTTTATTAGGCCTCATTTCCTACTTCATTTCCCCACCACCGTAAAGAATTAAACAAAAGGAATATACATGAGATTAGTAAGAAGATTTAAAAACAAACCTAAAGCTAAGAAGTTTAGGATTAAGAATGGTGTGAAGTATCAAGTGCTAAACATCGGCGGTAGAGAACTAGAGGTTAGGGTTGCTGGACAAGCTGAACGAGATGAGATGAAAGCTGAGTTTGCTGCGTTTAAGAAGAGTCCAGTAAAGTATATAAGAAAACAAAATGCTGAATAGTGCTTGACATTGTCAGCTTTTTGTTGTAAGTTAAGGTGTTAAATAAAGGGAATAAACATGAAACATAATACTAAGGTAGGAACAGTAGTAAAGATAGTCAAGAGTGGAACTAGGTTTAACGCTCTCGACAAGGATGGTAACAAATACACATCCGTTATAAGAACAGGAACTAGAAAGAGAGCGTATGCTTCGGGCGAGGCTCTTGAGCTTCGTATGGGTAAGACTGGTAAGACATACTGGTGGAAAGTTCCTATGTCAAAATTTAAGTCAGCGACTCCTAACGCTGAAGTACCTACTAAGCCAACAGAGATAGAGATACCTGATGGTCATGAAGAAGTTGTAGGTTTTATTAAAGACTCGTATAGTCTCAAACCGAA
>ENA-OSIY01001871-OSIY01001871.1-marine-metagenome-genome-assembly--contig:-NODE-1871-length-11126-cov-9.148339_pt1 | contig 11126 bp, 8 predicted proteins | sample MGYA00237884_ERZ534233 | MGnify/ENA primary metagenome ERZ534233 (study PRJEB26412, sample SAMN06343840) | marine metagenome | isolation source: estuarine water | place: USA: Columbia River Estuary... | reverse complement strand
GTTTTCGTATATATCTAATCCATCTTTTTGATACATGATGGGTTTAGCAGACATTTGTGCAATAGAGTCTGAAGCAATTAACGTCAAACTAGAACCTAAGAAGTTACATAGCACCTCTTGATTGAACTTCAATTCACCAAGCAATCTTCGCTGTTCGGTCGCCCATGCTTCGTCACGTCCAGGAATCTCCCAATACGGAATAAACAAATTGACAAATCCATTTCTGTCACTCTCTGCATCATTCCAGAACTTCCAGAAATGATTGTATCCTAGTGGAGTAGAACTTAGCAGAATCTTTGTTGTTTCACCAGCAGAAATTGTAGGATAAACTGAGGTGAAGAATTGTTCTGCTACATTGTTCGGTATGATAGCGGCTTCGTCAACGTACAGCAAGTTAACTGATTTACCACGAATACCTGATGTACTTGTTGCGGCTGTGAATACAATTGATCCATTTTCTAAAGCAATATCGCCTTTGTTCCATGTTGTCACACCTTGTTGCATCCAACTAGGGAGGTGCTCATACATCAATTGATAGCGCGACAGCACTTCTCGTGCAGCAGTTGCCTTGTTCGCTAAGATCGCCACAGTCTTGCTTGACTGGAACAGAGTATACCATAGGATGTACGCAGCCGAGGTCGTAGTCTTACCAGCCTGACGTGATTCCATCAGAAGTATCTTACGGTTCTCGTGGATCACCTTGATCTTATTCTCTTGACAAGGGTAGAGCTTGAATGGTTGCAACCCGTGATCTAGGGTAACGATCTGACAGAAGTTGTTGATGAAGTAGATAGGATCATCAGCACACCTCAGGTACTCCTTGACCTGGGCCTCGGTGAACTGGACACTTACGTTAGCGCCCTTCAGGTTCGAGTTGCTATTATATACCTGAGTTGTCACAGGGTCTCTGACCAAGTCGACGTCCTAGCGCCGGTAGACAGCGTACCCGTGGCAGTCTCTGTACCGTAGGTGGGAGTGGTGGCGGGCGCCACGCCTGTGTTCACGACAGGCACCGTAGAGGTTAGGATCACCTTGGCATCGTTGACTGGACCAAACAGCATCGTCTTGAGCGTAAAGTTCATAGTGTAGGTGATGAATCGACGCGTCTCAAAGTCACCGTCGTACTGGTCGTCAACAGACACGCTGTTGAGTATGATAGGTACATCGGTGTTGACATTCATCTCAGACAAGCTGTTGACAACCATGGTGTACTCAGGCGTAAAGTATGGCAGGATCTGCTCTACTATCTGGAGACCGTCTTCCTGAGTCTTGGTCAAGGCGTACAGGCTGATGTCAATGTTATAGGGTACGGGCGAGTACACCTGAGTTGCGACGGACCCGGTGTTTGTCGAGTGCGTAGCGGTAATAGAACTCATCCTGTTAGTCTTGCGAGACGCATCATAGCTCATGCCTGTGATCTCAAAGGACATCCTAGGAAGGATCGTGTAAGTGTGGTTCTCTAGCGTGGGGTCCTGCTCGATACGAACAACCCACTTCTCCTTGGGAGCGTACGCGATGGGTACCGCGATGGTCTGCTCTACGCCGTTCTTGGCGCGTAGGATCTTGATCCCACTGAACAGCGTACCAAAGGCGACGATCGTCTTACGCGTCGCTTGGTGATAGAAGATGTTGTTGTTCAGCATGTATGTTACCAGGTGCCGACGCCGTGCGCCGTGCGCTTCCAGATGTTGGTGCTAGTATTAACGTAAGCCGCGGTACAGATGTAGAAGTACGTTGCGTCTACCGCAAACATACCCGCCTCATCACCTGCTACACCATAACTATGTGCTGGTACAGCGCGCGGGTAACGCTCTGTAAAGTTCGCGTTGATCTTGGTGAAGGCGGTACGAATAGGATCACCCGTACCGTCATTGGCTGCAGTGCCAACACTGATTACTTGTTTAGTCATACTTTATCCGATTTTATATTGGTTGAGTCTGCGTAGAGGGCTGCACTATCGGCGGTAAAGTTGAACATCGATACTTCTCCAAACGGATTGGAGGGGTTAAAGACAATGCTCTCTGCTTCCAGCTTGAAGGCGTTGTTGTCACCATAGGAGTTCACTCTATCAATGTCAGGATTCAAGGTGGTGTCAGCAGTCTTGAGTGATTGGAAGACATCGATGTCTGTTACGCCTGTATCGATTACCTCTGAGCTATACTGGAAGAGTTCAACCTGAAGCTTGTAGACGTAGAGCTTACGTAATTGATAGAACGCATCCTGGTGTTCCACGAACTTGATCTCAAACAAACCCTTCGTGAGCGGGAAGTACAGGAGGTCACCTTCAGCAGGTCGATTAGGTAACAAGTTGTTGCCATATTGGCCAACCGTCTGTTCCCACCTGCGACGAGCAAGTGTAAGGGTGGCAGATTGCTCCATCATGAGACCAAACTTATTGATGAACGCGCCCTGACCTTCAAAGCCGTTCACAGACTCAAGATACATCTCAATCGGGAATGCCTCCTTGAACTCAGAGAGTCTGTCCTCACCAAGGATCTCGTCCTTACCGACTAGGCTGCGAGGGATGTAGAAGAAGTCACTGCCGTATATGGAGATAGACTCAATGATCAGGTCCTCAAGGAGGAACTGTTCGTTGTTTGTTCCATGACTGAAGTAGACGTTGCGTCCCATTTTTATCCTAAGAACATTTCCAATGGGGCAGACTTGTTAATCATTTCTTCTTCTAGTGCTTTGATCTCTTCAATTGCTTCATTATAAAGTGCTTTCCCATCAATCGTTACACCACCAGGTAGTTGAAGGCCAGAAAATTTAGAAAGATTAGCTCCCCACTGCTTCTTCAGCACAGCTGTAGTGTAATGCTTTAGGAATGGATCACCATACATCTTAACCGCGACATCAGGATCAAGTGCACGATAGACTTCAACTAGAATGTAGTTGCCTTCAATCATTTCTTCAGTCCAACTCGCCTCGATGTAGAGCCTACCAATGAGCTTATTGAATCGATAGAGTGGTTGACCATTCAAGGTCATGTCAAGAAGTGCTAGGTGACTCATGACCTGTGAATAGTAAACGATTGATGTGCTGGTTAAGTCGTAGAGATCGTTTAAGCGAAGCTGATACTGAAGATCAAAGATTGACTTTGACGTTGAAGTACCTGATGCAACGGGGAACACCCGAGTCACGCCAAAGACTAAATCGGGCAATGTGATATACTTGTTCGCAATGTCTGTAGAGGTGATCAAATGCTTCATATAGATCTTCTCGATACCATCGTAATGAAACAGACGGAAGTAGTCGATCGCCTCGTCCACTCGATCCTCGATCTGTTGGTCGTCAAGGTTGACCTCAACTACTGGTTCGCCAAGTGAACGAAGGCAGTAATCAATGAGTTGTTGTCGTGTTGCAACGGCCATGTTTTATCCAATTAAACTTACAAACTGAGGTATGACCACGAACGCGCCACCTGCCATGGTTGCTAGCGCGTCATTAAGTTCCACGCCATGAGGACCATGCATATAGTCACCGGTAGCCTTATAGTTAATCCAAGCGTCATTGGCTTCCTTGCCGAAGGCGATCAATGTGACGACTATAGAGGCGATCAACGCGGCCGATGGTATATGCGCAAGTATCGCAACAGAACTAATGACAGCAGCAATTCCGGCACCATAGAAGGCGTGATTGGCTTTGTCTTGAGGTAGTGATGGTATGGACATGTGTTCTCCTAGTCACCACTTATTTATACTGGAGGAGTTGGTTCCACTGCTAAGTCTGGTACAATCATGACGGGATAGCGTGTCCTGATCTCGGAGACCTTCGCAAGCCACTCCTCATGGGTAGCTTCACCGCGCTGTGACTTGAAGAACAAGGGATCTGCCTCGATGGTATACGCCGTGGCACGAGCGGCTTTGTTCTGCGTGTTGGTTGCGATAATTACATCTCGTGCCTCGTTGGCGATCTCTGTTGCAGTCTTATCCTGCACCGTAACTAGAAACACCTGTCCGTCTTCGATATACGCTGCTGAGGGCAGCAACCTCTGAGTGGCGTGATCATACGCTTTCCAGAGGTTTACCGGCAAACACGAGTTCTCGAATAAGAACTCAGAGTCTGGACCTGATGGCGGAAACGATGTATTGGGGAACAACTGCTTATAGTCTGCGACCTCAGCCACTGCCCCGTCTTGTACTCTTGCTATTAACATATTATTGTCCTATCATTGCTTTGGTTGGGGGTGTGAATGCTGTGGTGTATCTTGCTATACCTTTGGTGATTCTTAAGTCATCTATGTATCCATTAAATGGATATAAACTTCCTTGAGTCCCTATTGTTAAACTAGTTAAACTTAAATCATACGTCTGAGCACTATTTTGAGTGGTTCCTATTTGAGAACCATTAACAAACATTCTGATATTATTATCAGTCCCACGTGTTAATGCTACATGATACCACGCATTGGTAGTCATACCATGCGCCGCAGTATAATCCCAAGCAGTACTAACTCTACCGTAACCTAATAAAGAACCACCCTGAAATCCAAAAAACATTCCTGGAATTCCAGACGCAGATGTAATAAAATAAGTATCTCCAACAACACTACGATTAATCCATGCCTCTATGGTAAAAGCACCACTACCAAAATTAAACGATGGATTAGTTGGAATTGACAAATAGTCCCCCGTACCATCAAAGTACATAGCACCAGTACCATACTTGATCTGTGTGCTTGATACCCTGGTGTCACCTACAGTAACTATGTCGTTCTTAGCGGTGGCGTCGTAGATACCGGCGTTGCTGCCGAGTAGCAACAAACTGGTGTTAGTGCCATCGACTGCGTTGACGTTGGTGCCTAGTAGACCGGGAGTTTGATTAGGTTGCGGAGGTGCTGCGGGAGGAGTGAAGTTGCCAGTGTAAACTGCGGTACCTTTGATAACGCGAAGATTGGAGATATATGCATTAGACAAATAACCTGTTGAATAATACCCTCCAATTACACCGTAAGTTCCTGTATAGTTAACAGTATCTGCAAGTGAGCCACTAGTAAATATAGAAGTTTCAAGAACTCCATTAAGATATAACTTAGTTACACCGGTACTTCTTACCAATGCAATGTGGGTCCAAACATTATATAGTACTTTATTATTGGCTGTGCTATAGCTATAATTACCAACATACACGCTTAATGAATTAGATAAGTATAAATTCATTGCTAAACTATTTGCTGCACTCGTATAAAATCCACCGGATGTACCGGATAGCTGAAACAATCCACTATTAGTTCCAGATAGAGGATAGTACCAAAGTTCAATAGTATAATCACCGGTGCCGATAGCAGATGCAAGTGTAGCACTAGTGTAGTCAGACGTACCATTAAAGTACATACTACCCCCAACCGTAGCAAGCGGCGCAGTCACTGAGATGTTCCACGGTGCTGCAACCTTTGTGATCGGTGACGTGAAGGGTAACTGTAGCAACTGAGTCTTAGGTGAGCCGGTTGCTGTGATTGCAAAAGCATTGGCAGAGTTATCAATGAAGGTGTTGTTTTGTAGGGTTAGTAGGCTGGTGTTAGTTATTGCAGTTAACGGTGCTGATGGCGGTGTGAATGCGCCGGTGTAAACTGTTGTATTGGTTATTCTAAAGTTTGAAATATACCCATTAAACCCATATCCAGGCGAAGCTTGGGTATATCCAATATACGCAGGTGTCTGCATAATAGTAGTCGTGAAAGTTGCATTAGTGGCATCAAGTACTCCATTTATATACATTTTTGCAACATTACTACTATCACGTACTATTGCAATATGCATCCATGTATTCAGTGGAGGTGAGGAAGTACTAATCAAAGTACCATTACCAACTGATGCTCCGGTACTTATAGATATTTTACTTGCTGGATCGTTAAATAACAAATGCATTCTACCAGTATCTGCAGTTCCAGCCAGATACTGTGAATATATACACTGAAGTGAAGAACTAGTTGAATACATCCAAAATTCTATAGTAAAAGCACCAGTACTGGCTATAGGTATATTACTAGGTGTAAGATAAGTAGAAGCACCTGCAAACAGCCCACCCCAATTCGACGCAAACGGTGTGAAGGCACGCATCGACGGAGTGCCTGATGCGGTGATCGTGGCGACGTTCGCAGAATTGTCCTTGAAGGTGGAGTCTTGCAGGGTTAGTAGGCTGGTGGCTGTGCCAGTAATTGCTGCTATGTTAGTACCCGCACTTTGTGTTGCTGTTAGTGGGGCAGTTGGGGGTGTGAATGCTCCGGTGTATACTGCTACCCCTTTAACTACTCTTAGGTTTGATATGTACCCGCCTAATTTGAATGACTGATTTCCTGCTCCGCTACCAATATAAGCGCCATACAAATTAGATGTAAGTGTTGCACTGCTTGTGCCCGTAGAACTTCCTGCCACACCATTTAAGTAACCGGTAATTGTAGACCCATTTCTAACTATGGCTACATGGTTCCAAGAGTTTAGTGATGGTGTAATATTTAAAGTAGTTTCAAAAACCCATGAATTAGAAGATTGATAACTAAATCTTATACCACTACCGGTATAGTATGCTACTACCCATCCTGCATTGCCAATGTAAGTTGTATTATTACTTGTGCCTAATAGGTCTGCCGTTTGGTTAGATGAAATATACAACCAAAATTCAATAGTAAAGTTAGCGTCAAAGGTAAAGTTAGAACTTTGTGGAGTAGATAGCCAGTCTGTAGTACCATTAAAATACGCCGACCCGCTAACCGGATCCACAGTTGCAGCACTCGTGAACGGTGCTGATACTAGTTGAGCTTTAGGAGTACCTGTGGCAGTGATCGTGTTGGGCAGGATTGCGTTGTCTTTGAAGGTTGGATCCTGTAAGGTCAACAAGCTGGTTTGCCCTGGATATATCGCCGAGATATTAGTACCGGCTGCTTGAGTTGCAGAGAGTGTTTTAGCTGGCGGTGTGAATGCACCAGTGTAGACTGCGGTGCCTTTGACGATACGTAGATTAGAGATGTAACCATTAAATGGAAGAGGCGATGCACTATTTCTATATCCAATGGTCAAGGTACTAGCTAATGGATATATTGTTCCACTAAAAGTACCCTGACCATCTTGAACACCATTAAGATATATTTTAATATTGTTGGTTGCGCTACCGCTTCTAGTCACTACTACATGGTTCCAAGTGTTTAATGCGATAACAGTAGTGGATACTATAGTTGTTCCGTATGTTCCGCCGTCGGATGATAGGTTTACACCAATCTGCCCTCCACTAGTAATTAAAAATAAATAACAATCGCTAGTTGAACCACCTTCTTTACCCACAATTATTCTAGTTGAACCTACGTTGCCTACGATATATACCCAAGCTTCTATAGTGAAGTCGTTAGAACCAAGTTGAAATATTGCATTATCAGGCACAGTCAAATAATCAGACGAACCATTAAACAGCCCACCCCAAACCTGAGTAAACGGCGTGAATGACTTAATCACCGGCGCCGGGCTCGTTGCGGTGATCGTGGCGACGTTCGCAGAATTGTCTTTGAAAGTAGAGTCTTGCAAGGTTAACAGAGTTGTAGGATCTGAGAAAGTGATTGATCCCGATGTAGTAAAGGAGTACATCTTGTATCCACCAGACGTGGTGACTGATACAGTACCTGTAGTAGTTGCGGTTGCATAAGTGTCAGCATGGCGTATAATAACAACACCGCTACCACCTGCTCCGCCTGTGCCACGAGCAATATTAGCAGTACTACCACCACCTCCGCCGCCAGTATTAGCTGTACCATTTGAGCCATTAGCACTTGTACTTCCGGTACCTCCTCCGCCGGTTCCACCGGTACCTGCAGTACCGCCCCAATTACCTGCTCCTCCGCCTCCACCGTAATAGGTAGCAGTGCCGCTAATTGATGATTGGTATCCAATACCTCCTGTTCCCCCAGTCACATTATTTGGTGCACTACCACCTGCAGCGCCGGCGCCACCACCACCACCACCTGGGTATCCGCCAGCACTAATACCTGCTCCTCCGCCATTTCCAAGTTGAGGAGCTACTGCGTTAGAAGCCGATGCAGCCTGGACATTGCCATATCCTGCACCACCACCCGATCCTCCCGTACTACTAGCATAGTCCCAACCACCGCCATAGCCGCCACCTTCAGCAATAGTGGTGTCAAATGCAGAATTACCGCCCTTTACGCCACTACCCTGGGTTACTGCAACAGCCCCGGCGCCAACAGTAACCGTATAAGTTACTCCAGGCAACACACTGCGGCCACTAATGGGGATTACTCCTCCAGCACCACCACCGCCGCCACCCGCTTGATTACCACCACCACCACCAGAGCCTCCTCCTGCAACAATAAGTAGGTCAACGTTAGGTGTAGCAGTACTAGTTATTTCTGCAATGTTACTACCAGCTGACTGGATCTTTGTTAACGGTGCTGAGGGTGGAGTGAATGCGCCGGTGTAGACTGCGGTGCCTTTTACTATACGTACATTAGATATGTATCCTAGGAATCCTGATCTAGTAGTGGAACCAGTCTGCATACTACCAATACGTACACTTGTCGTTGTATAGTTACTGGTATCGGCGAAACCTGTTATAAAAACTGCACCATTCAAATATATAGTACTAACACCACTCGATCTAACAATTGCTACGTGTTGCCATATATTAGTAGTTGAAAAAGCAGCATACTTAGAAACTCCATAGAAATATGCACCTAAAGTACTTGCGCTTGGTTCACTGATTCTGAAGTCAATTCCGGTAGCATAAGATCCTAGACTGAAAATCGGTTGATTAACCAAGTCTGTGTTGTAGAACCAAAACTCAATAGTAAAATTAGCGGTGCCGATAGCAGATGCAACGTTATCCGGAACACTGATGTAACTACTACCATTAAAATACGCCGAACCTGCCGCAGCTGCGGGTAGCGAGTACGCCGCAGTGGGTGCGAAGGGTGAGAAGGCTTGTACGCTGGGTGTGCCTGATCCTACAGATACGGTAAAGTTATTAGTAGAATTGTCTTTGAAGCGATTGTCTTGTAGGGTTAATAAACTGGTGGCTGTGCCGGTAATAGCTGCTATATTTGTGCCGGCTGCTTGAGTTGCTGTTAGTGGAGTAGTTGGGGGTGTGAAGTTGCCGGTGTAGACTGCTACGCCTTTGGTGATGCGTAGGTTGGATATGTATCCCTGATAAGGATATAGGTATGATCCAGCATTCAAAGCTCCAATATAGAATGGTGATGAAACACCTGCACTCCAAGTAGTAGCTGCACTGCCAACTAATATTCCATCTTTATATAGTTTAGTAGTAGTGCCATCATGAGTAACAGCGAGATGGGTCCATTTATTAAGTATTAAAGTGGTTGTGATGGCACTACTATTAGTGTAAGTATACCAAGTTACACTTGTTGTAGTTATATCTAGACGCCAACCTTCTGGATATGTATATGCCGTAGACATGATAGTGCGCGCACTATCATAGCCCGCACCCAATGCATATGCCGTAGGATATACCCACACGTCTATTGTAAATGTAGTAGAACTAGAGAATGCAGTATTAGCACTACTTGGCGTAGTCAAATAATCTGTTGTACCATTAAAATACCCACTCCACCCCGTCTGCGAAAAAGGCGAGAAACTGCCTTGTGTGGGAGTACCTGAGCGTGTGATAGCGGCGGTGTTTACTGACGAGTCAATGAACGTGTTGTTCTGAGCACCGTTAGTGCCATCTCCGCTAAGTAGCAGCGTAGTGGAATTGAAGTAGGGATCGGTGGTAGCTTCTACTACCCCACCACCCACGCCACTGGCAGCAAATAGGTCACGATTCATGCCATCGCCTTTCCAAGTACGAACCCGTTCCAAGTGGTTCCACCATCATGTGAGAAGAAGCCCAATACGTCACGTCCAGAAGCTGAGAGCGTAGGTGCGGTAGCCGCAGCCCACTTGACGCCGCTGAACCAAGTGATGGCGAAGGCGCTGCCGTTAGTCACGTCTAGGATGAAACTGATCGCAGTACCTGCTGCCGGTACGTTAGCTAGAGTAAACGTAGTAGCTCCTGCGATTGTCTTGCTGAAGTAATTACCTGTAGCTAAATCGATTGCCGCCGCCGCGATGGCGACCTTAGTCTCCTTAGTACCTATGAGTACTGGGGCAGTCAAAGTCTTATTTGTAAGTGTCTCTGCTCCTGCAAGGGACGCCAAGTCTGCGTCTGTTATGGCAGTATTTAATTGCGCTAGTGTAGAAGTAACTGTGTTGGTTGCCAATGAAATAGACTTGTTTGTAAGAGTATCAGTTGTTGCACGGCCAACCAAGGTGTCTGTCGAGCTAGGAACTGTTACTGTTCCAGTATTAACGATTGTTGAAATCGCTGGACTTGTTAAGGTCTTGTTTGTCAGAGTATCTGTGGTTGCACGAACTACCAAGGTATCTGTCGATGTTGGTAGGGTCAGAGTACCAGTATTAGAGATTGTGCTGATTACAGGAGCAGTCAGGGTCTTATTGGTTAGGGTATCTGTCGTATCCCTGCCCACCAAGGTATCGGTAGAAGTGGGCAAGGTCAATGTACCCGTATTGCTAATACTAGATATTACTGGTGAAGTAAGTGTTTTATTGGTTAAAGTATCTGTAGTATCTTTAAGAACTACTGTTCCTGTTGCATCTGGCAAGGTAATCGTGCGGTCAACAGTAGGATCAACCACTGTAAGGGTAGTTTCAAATGCATCTGCTGTAGCACCTTCAAAAATAATACTAGAATCATTAAGAGTTAGACCAGTAATAGTAGGTGTAGCAATCGTTGGGCTAGTACCAAATACTAAAGAACCAGAACCTGTTTCATCTGTAATTGCTGCAGCAAAGTTAGCACTTGTTGGGGTTGCTAAAAATGTTGCAACTCCAGTACCTAAATCTGTTCCAACAACTGCTGTTCCTGTAATCTTAGAAGGAGCAATTGATCCAGCAAGCATTGCATTTGTTACAGAACCAGTATCTCCTGTTGTAACAATTGTTCCAGTTACGTTTGGAATAGTGATAGTTCTGTCTGCTGTAGGATCGGTTACAGAAAGAGTTGTTTCATAAGCATCTGGTGTTGCACCTTCAAAAACAATGCTCTGATCGCTTAGAGTAAGTCCAGATACTGTCTCTTATACACATCTGACGCTGCCGACG
>ENA-OSIY01001870-OSIY01001870.1-marine-metagenome-genome-assembly--contig:-NODE-1870-length-11128-cov-5.360782_pt1 | contig 11128 bp, 9 predicted proteins | sample MGYA00237884_ERZ534233 | MGnify/ENA primary metagenome ERZ534233 (study PRJEB26412, sample SAMN06343840) | marine metagenome | isolation source: estuarine water | place: USA: Columbia River Estuary... | reverse complement strand
AAGCAGAAGACGGCATACGAGATTTCTGCCTGTCTCGTGGGCTCGGAGATGTGTATAAGAGACAGCATCATCATCATGAGACATTAACTGAATCATAACTTGAACTTCTGCATGGTAATCACTTGGGAAAAGCGGACGCAATACACGGTCAACCAATCTCATAGTTAATACTTCGTTATCGCTTGGACGCGCTTCTCTTTTGAAGAAACCTCCAGGAAAACGACCTGCTGCTGCAAATTTTTCACGATAATCTACCGTTAAGGGTAAAAAGTCGATGCCTGGACTTGCTTTTCTTGCGGATACTACTGTTCCTAAAATAACAGTTTTACCAATTCTTACTACTACAGAACCGTCGGCTTGTTTAGCCAAACGTCCTGTCTCGATTGTGATGCTTCTTCCATCACCTAAATCGATACTTTCTACAAATAATTGTGGAATCATAAATTTTCCTTTTTTAATTTTACATTGGTTTTCCTGCCTGTCGACAGAGTTGTTGTGTTGTTGTAGTGATTGCTAATAATCCAATGAAAAACCAAACTTTTTTAACTTCTATTTGCCTTAAGGCTAAAAACAAAAAGAGGCGCGTGGGCACCTCTTTTTTATTGATTATTTTCTAATATTCAATACTTTGATAATCTCACGATATCTGTTAATTTCGGTTTTCTTCAAGTAGTCTAATAAACTTCTTCTTTTACCTACTAATAATACTAGCGAACGCTCAGTATTGTAATCGTGACGATTTTTTTTCAAATGCTCTGTCAAATGACTAATTCTGTATGTAAACAGTGCGATTTGCGCTTCTGCTTTACCAGTGTTAGTTTTTTCTCCGTGTTTAGCGAAGATCTCTTCTTTAATCTCTTTAGTTAAATACATTCCAATATTTGTTTAATGATTTTTATGTATGTCTTACAGCTATTATAAGACCGGGCAAAAGTACTATTTATTTTTTAATTACCAAATAAAAATCAATCTCTATTGCTAATTTATAATTATCTGATAATCAGTTGCTAAAATTTCTACCAAAAAATAGTATATAAAACAGCAATTATCGATACCACAATTGACACAAGTTTTCATTTCATTTTTGAAATTTCATTTCAAATTATTGGAGTTTTAAAGTAATTATCGCCGATTGTAATCCCGGTGATTTTGCTTCTAATTTTATTGCCCCCCTATTTTTTCCTGATTGAATAATAACCTGGCACTTGCCATTGAAAGCGCTTCTTTTCCATTCACCTTCTTGGCATTTGTCCTGCTCGTGAGAACTGGGATCTCCGTTGCCCACGCCGATAATTTTAGCATTTCCACTTAGGGCAAACTCGATTAAATTATTAGCGTCTGGAACCGCTCTCCCTTGCTCATCTTCCAAAGAAATAGTTACAACAGTAGCATCTTTTCCATCGGCAAGTAGCATCGTTTTATCTGGCGAAAGAATTACTTTTGTGGCTTGACCAGTAGTTTCTAGCTTGGTTGTTAATTTCTTTCCTTTTTTATAAGCTATTGCTTCTAAAATTCCCGGTTCATAATTTACTTCCCATTGCAAATGACTATTTCTTGGCATCGCTTTTTTACCTAGACTTTTTCCATTCAAAAATAATTCTACATCATCAGCATTGGTATTCACCCAAACATCAATTGGTTTACCGATTTTATCGGGCCAATTCCAATGTGGTGAAACATGTAAAACATCTTTATCGGTCCACCAACTTTGATAGTAATAATAGATGTTTTTTGGGAATCCACATACATCCATTATTCCAAAATGAGAATTAATATTAGGCCATTTAAAAGGCGTTGGCTCCCCGCGATAATCAAAACCGGTCCATACAAAACCACCTAACCAATACTTATTTTCGGCAGCCAATTTCCACCAAGTCTCTGCTTTACTTGCCCACCATGGCGCGGTGATATCTTGGTCTGGAACATAAGCTTTTATGGAATCGGTTACATAAATTCCTCTTGTAGTTACCGTGCTTCCCATTTCTGTTCCCAATATGGGTTGGTTTGGATGGTCTCTATGGTAATCTGAAACGGCATATTGTCGGTAGTTGAAACCACGAATTGGGATAACTTCGTTAACCCCATTAAAATCATTTCCCATATCGGCAGCATAGGTACTTGTTCGAGAAGGATCAATTTCTTTTTGGATTGCCAATAGCGATTGAGCGATTTTTTTACCGTATTCATTTCCTTGAATGTTTTGTTCTTCATTTCCAATGGACCATAAAAATACGGAGGCATGGTTTCGATCACGAATTAGTAACCGTTTAAATTGATCTTTGTATTCGGGACTGCTGTTAAGTAATCTGTGTTCGTCTAGTACTAGCATTCCCAAGCTATCACAAGCTTCTAAAAGTTCTGGAGTAGGAGCATTGTGACTCGCTCTGTAGGCATTCGAACCCATTTCTTTCAATAATTTTATTCTGTAATATTGAAGATAATCAGGGAGTGCACTTCCAATTCCAGCATGATCTTGGTGGTTATTGGTACCCTTAATTTTTACTGATTTGCCATTAAGAAAAAATCCTTCGGTAGCATCAAATTTAAATGTTCGTATCCCAAATCTTGTTTTTGATTGTTGGACAATTTTGTTTCCAACCTTTATAACAGAAATTACTTTGTATAAATAGGGATCTTCTATCGACCAAAGACGAGAATTTAGAACCCTTAATTTTTGTTTGATTACGGTATTTTTATTTGCATTCAAGCGAACATTGGTTTCAGTTGTTTTCGCAATAATTTTTCCATTTCTATCGGTAATGTAAGAATAAGTGATGCAATTTGATGTAATAATATTGCTGTTTTCGATGGTAGTTTCAATAGTTACCGTAGCAGTCTTGTCTTTTAATTGGGTAGTTATGTAAACGCCATTTTCAGGAATAAAAATTTTCTCTGTCATATTTAACCAAACGTGTCTATAAATTCCCGCGCCTTCATAAAACCAACCTTCATTTTGAGTGGCATCAACGCGAATAACAATTACATTTTCAGTTTCGAAATTCATATAATCAGTTACATCATATGAACTTCCAATATAGCCGCTAAAATTTGTACCAACATAAAAACCATTAATCCAAATGGCAGCATTTCTATAAATGCCGTCAAATTGTAATTCAAAACGGTTATTACTATTTGATTTATCAATGGTAAAATGTTTTCTATACCAACCAATACTAGTTTCAGGATAAGCTCCGCCAACAGGTTTGTAGCCGTGGCTATCCATAATAGGAGTATCTGATTTTTCAAATGGCAGCGAGACCACCCAGTCGTGAGGCACATTAATTTTACTCCAGGTAGAATCTACAAATTTTGGATTTACAATAGTAGTATCATAAACATTCGATTTATGAAATAAAAGTACATTTCCATAATTGAAATCTTTACTTGGATCTGCAGAATTTCCAAAATGAAACCTCCAATCTTCATCAAGGCTAATTTTATTTTGAGCAAATGAAGTATAACTTATAAATAAAATGGAAATAAAGAAAGCTATTTTACTGATGGATTGGAACATAATTTTCATCATTTTATGATATTAATTTCTAAAAGCATCCAAAGCAGTGGAAGGCTTTCCGTTTGATTGCCAACAGTTTAATTGGTATCCGCTCCACGTTTTTTCACCTTCAGGTTCCCAATAAATTACCCCAAGCCCTTTTTGATTAGGCACATTTCTAACCGCATTAATAGTTGCCGTAAGCATGTCTTTTGTGTTTTGAACTAAGGTATAATCGCCACCAACTTCTACCACCATAACTTCTTTATTGTAGCGAGTAACCATATCGTTTAGGTTATTTTGTAGATCGGCAATTGTAACTGTGTAATCGCTATTTAACCAATAAGGATAGTAGGAAAGACCAATAACATCATATTTCACATTGTTAGTTCTTGCATTATCAAAAAACCACCTAAAACGAGAATTGTTATTACCTTGATCAATATGAATTATTACTTTAATCGTTGGATCAATCGCTTTTGTTGCATCATAACCTTTATTTAAAAGTTGAGCAAGTTGCCCAAAATTGGTATAATTTCCTTCTGGCCATAACATTCCACCTGGAATTTCATTACCAATTTGAACCCATTCAGGAGTTACACCCGCAGTTTTTAATGCGGTTAATACTTCAAATGTGTGGTTGTAAACATCAGTCAATAATGTTGAAAAAGTGTGATTTGCCCAAGCTGCTGGTTTTGTTTGATGTGCTGGATCTGCCCAAGTATCGCTATAATGAAAGTCAATCATAATGCGCATTCCCAAGTTTTTAGCTCTCACCGCCATCGCTACGGTTTCGTCTTTGCTACAATGTCCGTTAATTCGGTCATTAGATGGATTTACAAAAACACGCAATCGAATGGTATTCATTCCACGGTCTTTTAATAACTGTAAACCGTTTTTTTCAGTTCCGTCAGCATCGTAAAATCGGTAACCTGTTGCTTCCATTTGTGACAACCAACCCACATCTGCACCTTTTGCAAAAGTATTTGTAATAATTGGCGTAGGATCTGTAGTCTGAGATTTACTGCATGAAGAAAATAGCATTGATATTAACAGTGTTAATTGAAGTACTACTTTTGAGTTGGAATTATTCATAGTTTTATAATTTTTTTTGAAAAATTAATAATTAAAAATCATTTTATTTTTCTATTTTTAAATTTGATCCAAAATAGTCTAAACAACTAAAATAACTTTGCAATTTCATTATTTACGAACTCCAAAAACCGCTCATCGTAAGCAGTAAAAGGATCTAAAACATTAGAATCGATATCAATTTGACCTATATTTACTCCATTTACAAATAATGGAACTACGATTTCCGATTTTACAGTAAAACTACAGGCGATATAATTGTCTTGGGCAGCAACATCAGGAACTACAAAATTATTATTTGAAACCGCCACTTGACCGCAAATTCCTTTTCCAAATGGAATTACGGTATGATCCGTTGGAGCTCCCACATAGGGTCCTAAATGTAAAGTTTGAGTTGTAGGATTTGCAAAATAAAATCCAACCCAGTTGTAATGCGCAACATTTGCCTCTAAAAGCGCACAGATTTGCAATAACTTCTCCTCTCGAGAAGCCTTTTGAGCAGTTACAATTTCAATAACTAAAGGTTGTATTTCGGAAAAAGTCATAATTTTTTATTTTTACAAAAGTATTTAATTGCAGTCATCTTTTTTTATATAAATTTGTTAAAAATTATAATTGTGAAGAATTATTGGATTCAATACAAACCATTTCTACTTTTCTTAGTTAAATTTATTTTTTCCTATTTGGTTTTAACCATTGCCTATCAATATTATTTAAATCAATTTGATATTAAAAACAATGAAGTTGACGATTTTACCAAGTTAGTTGCCTCCCAAGTGGAACAAGTACTTTTATTCTTTAATTGTGATGCCCACATCGAACTTCATACTACTGAACCTAGTTATAAGTTTTTTTATAATGGGAAATTTATTTCAAGAATTATTGAAGGGTGTAATGCTTTAAGTGTAATTATTTTATTTATCTCTTTTGTGATTGCATTTTCAGGAAAAATCAAAAACACGATTTACTTTATTGTAGCAGGTAGTTTTATCATTCATATTTTAAATATTACAAGAATTGCGCTTTTAATGGTTGCCTTTTATAATTTCCCTGAAGCCAATTTTATTTTACATGATATTTTATTTCCATTAGTTATTTATGGAACTGTTTTTATTTTATGGATAATCTGGGTAAATAAATTTTCATTCTATGCTAAAGAACCTGCTAAATAATAAAATCAAAGTTTTTGTTTTGTTATTATTGGTGCTCGTTTTAGCATCAATCAGAATATTCGAGGAATCGCTTTTCTACGATCCTTATTTGGATTATTTCAAGACCGATTTCACTAATTTTCCACTGCCTGTTGTAGATAAGTTGAGTTTGTTTTTAAGCTTGGTTTTTAGATATTCATTAAATTCAATTGTTTCAATTGCATTCATTCAAATAGCGTTCAATGACATTAATTTCACCAAATTTGCTTCCGTTTTATATGGAATTTTATTTGTCATTTTAATAATAGTTTTTTATGTTGTGTTAGCATTTTTTGCCGATGAAAGTAAAATGGAATTGTTTTATATCCGAAGGTTTTTAATCCAGCCACTATTTTTACTATTATTTATTCCGGGCTATTTAATTCAAAAAAGAGTAAATTAATTTTATCATAATATTTATTTTCATTTTATAATATCGTTTACCTTTGCATTATGAATTTCAGAAAACACATTTGTATAACTCTTGCACTATTATTGTTGGTTTCCAACATCGGATTTGCATTTAATGTACATTACTGTGGCGATGAAATTGCTTCTGTTTCAATAAAAACCTCATTTTTATCAGACAACACAGAGAAAAATTGTTGTGGCGAAATAGAAAAAAAATCCAATTGTTGCGACAATAAGGTACTCCATTTTCAAAAAAAATCGGAAACGTCATTGTCACATTTATTTTTTCAAATAGCCGATTTTCAATTACCTAATTATGATTGGAAACTAAATTCTTCAGTTACAATTTCGAATTTTAAAATAAATTCAATCGCAACTTATTTTTGTGATGCCAATGCACCGCCTTATTTTAAGTTGTATTCCCAATATATATTCTACGCTTAATTTTTATGTTTTGAAAATTAATCACTTTTCACGTGGTTATAAATCATTATTAATATAAAAATTATAAAATGCAAAAAAAAATTTCAATACTATTATTGCTGTTTTTTTATTCTTTTAGTTCCTTTTCACAAGATACTTTAAAGGAAATAAAAGTTCAAAATTTTAGTAAAAGTTTGCAAAAATCTTTAAAACTAACTACCAATACCACCCTACTTTCAAGTAAAGAATTATTGAAGGCGGCCTGCTGTAATTTGGCCGAGAGTTTTGAAACCAATCCGTCAATAGACGTCAATTTTTCAGATGCGTTAACGGGAACCAAACAAATAAAAATGCTTGGTTTAACAAGTCCGTATTTAATGATTACTGAGGAAAACATTCCATCAGTTCGAGGTGCTTCTCAAGCTTACGGGTTGTCATTTACCCCCGGAACATGGGTGGAAAGTATCCAAATTACCAAAGGTGCAGGGAGTGTTGTGAACGGTTATGAAAGTGTTTCAGGTCAAATAAATACCGAATTAATCAAGCCCAATAAAGACATTCCATTTTTTGTAAATGCTTACGGATCTTCTGATTCACGATTCGAATTAAATACTCATTTTAATAAAAAAATATCGGATAAATGGAGTTCCAGTTTGTTCCTTCATGGCAATACTAGAATCGCCAAAAATGACATGAACAATGATGGGTTTCTTGACAATCCATTGGGGAAACAAATCAATGTTTTAAATCGTTGGCAATACACAAATGCTGAAAAAGGCTGGATTAGTTTTATCAATTTTCGATATCTAAATGATAAAAAACAAACGGGGCAATTGGAGTTTGTTCCAAATCGAGATCGATTTACAACCAATTTTTGGGGCTCGGAAATCAATACTGAAAGAATAGATGTTACCACTAAATTAGGGTACGTTTTTCCGGACATGCCTTTTCAAAGTATCGGCTTTCAAAATGCATTTAATAGCCATGATCAGGAGTCATATTTTGGATTAAGCCGTTATAACATTAAACAAAAAAGCTATTATTCCAATTTGATTTTCAATTCAATTATTGACAATACAATGAATAAATTTTCAACAGGAATAAATTTTGCTTATGATAAATATGAAGAGTTTGTAAACCTTTTTGATCATAGTAGAACAGATAATTCTATTGGAGCATTTTTTGAATATACCTATGATAATACTAGTAATTTTAGTGTTATATTAGGTGGTAGATTTGACAACCACAATAGGATAGGTACTTTTTTCACCCCTCGATTGCATGTTCGATACAATCCTTGGGAAAAAGGAGTATTTCGTTTATCTGCAGGTCGCGGGATTCGAAGTGCTAATATTTTTGCAGAAAACCAACAACTATTTGGAAGTTCAAGAAACTTCGAAATTTTGAATTCAAATGGAAAAATATATGGATTAAATCCTGAAATAGCTTGGAATTATGGACTTAGTTTTTCTCAAAAATTTATACTTTTGAATAAAAATGGAGATTTCGGATTTGATTTCTACAGAACTGATTTTCAAAACCAAGTGGTGGTGGATCTATATCAAGGACCGCAACAAGTAGTATTTTATAACTTGAATGGCAAGTCCTTTGCAAATAGTTTGCAAATAGAGTTTAATTATGAATTGGCGAAACACTTTAATTTGAGAACGGCTTATAAATATTATGATATTCAAACAGATTATCAATATGTTACTCAAGAACGACCTTTGCAAGCCAAACATCGTTTTTTTGGAAATTTGGAATTTCAAACTCATTTATTGGATGATGGAAAACAATGGAAGTTTGATTTTACAATTAATTGGCTTGGAAAACAAAGATTACCAAATACCATTTCCAACTCTGGTATCGATTCAATGCCAGATTATTCTCCTTCATTTTCAGTAATGAACATGCAAATTACCAAAGTTTTTTCAAGTACTTTTGAAGTATATTTAGGTGGAGAGAACATAGGAAATTACAAACAAGAAAAAGCAATTTTAGGAAGTGATAATCCTTTTGGAACTACTTTTGATACATCCATAATTTACGCACCAATATTTGGGCAAATGTATTATGCAGGATTGCGATTTAAGATAAAATAAAGGTAAAAGCAATGCAATGAAAATGCCAATGACAATAGTAAATCAATAATAAATATAAATATCAAAATAATAACTCAAATATAATAATTATGAAAAATTTAATTTTAGCAGCAGTGGTATTTTTAGCTGGGTTTTCAATGCAAGCGCAAGAAAAATCGAATAAAAATTCTAAATATGTAATCGAAGTGAATGGCAATTGTGAAATGTGTCAAAGTAGAATTCAAAAAGCAGCTTATTCAGTTTCTGGAGTAAAATCGGCAACTTGGAGTATTGAAACCCATCAATTGAATTTGATTCTTAATGAAGAAAAAGCAACATTGCTAACTGTAAAAACGGCAATTGCCAAAGCAGGATATGATACCGATGAGGTAAAATCAACTGTTGAAAGCTATGATAAAACTAAAAAGTTATTGATGTAATTAGATTAACACAGCACACAACCGCCGTTTGGCAATAAGGCGGGTTTAGGCTTAATTTAAAGTTGGTCTTGTACTTGTAAAATTAGTCATTAACCGAAAGTTTAGGCTTCCTTAATCCGCCACATCGCCAAGCGGCCAACCATTACAAAAAAAATGTTTAGGACTACTCTTCCTGTTATTGACTACTATCCCTTTAAAAGCACCTCAATGCACTCGGCTTTTATAAGCATTTCAGCAACCTAATCCGTTTGCAAAACCACCCTAAAAAGCAAAAAATAAATTCCAAAAACAAGGCTTTATTTCCTAAAATGACTCTAAATAAGGGATTTATTTTTTATTTTAAACAAGCTTCACTATCTTTCGACTTCGAAAAAAATAATTGAACCCTTACACATTGAAAAAATGTCAGAAGAAAAGAACGATAACCTGCCTCAGGCAGATGGAAATGTAACCACCAATTCAGCTGTATCGGCTCCAACGGAAACAGCCGTTTTAGAACAAATAGAAACCGTTGAAACCAGCAATAGCGAGATGGCAGAAGTCCTGGAAGAAATTGACTCAACGGTTACCGATGGAGAATTACAAACCACTGTAATTGACACTCCAGTAATAGAAAATCAAGTCATTCAAGATACTGAAACGCTAGTTGTAGCAGCAATAGCTCCGCAACCCGAAGAAGCTATAGTTGTAGAGGCAGAATTAGACATACAGGATATTGTAATTGATACTCCACAAACCGAAAACCAAATCGTTCAAGATACCGAAATATCCGTTACAGAAGCAATAGCAACGCTTACAGAAGAAGCTGTTGCACCAATTACCGAGGTAGAATTGTCAGATAACGCCAGTATTATCGACGCCATAGCCGACATAAATGCCGAGGAAAGCGAAGATGAAACCCTTAAGGAACGTCACGACATCCCGATGTTGGACTATGATGCTTTATCCTTAGAATCACTTGTGGACGAATTGAAAAATTTGGTTACCAATGAAAAAGTCATGTCGGTAAAGGATCATGTGGAAGAAATAAAAAAAGCTTTTCTGGCTAAATACTACCATCTTTTAGATGAGAAAAAAGAAGAATTTCTTGCTGAAAATCAAGATCCAAATGAAGAATTTAAATATCATTTTCCATTAAAATCGAAATTTGACCAATATTACTCTCAATTTAGAGACAGTAAGAATTCCCATTTCAAAAGTCTGCAGTCCAACCTGAAAACGAATCTAGAAAACAGATTGGCAATTGTAGAGGCATTAAAAGAGTTAATCAATCCACAGGCAAGCATCAAAGATACCTTGAAACATTTTAATGATTTAAGGGAACGATGGAAAAATGCGGGACCTATCCCAAAAGACAAATACAACCATGTTTGGAACAATTATCATTTTCACGTAGAAAACTTCTATGACTATTTACACTTAGACAGAGAAGCGCGAGACCTTGATTTTAAACACAATTTGGAGCTGAAACAAAAAATTGTGGCGCGTGTTGAAGAATTAGTGCAGGAAGCTGATATCAACAAGGCATTCCGCGAATTACAGGATTTACATAAAATTTGGAAAGAAGACATCGGTCCAGTTTCCAGGGAACACCGCGATACGATTTGGAACCAATTTAGTGATTTGACCAAACAAATGCATGACAAGCGGGAGGTTTTATTTGAAAATCTAAGAGGAACCGAGCTTGAAAATCTAGCAAAGAAAAAAGAAATCATTGCCCAAATTGAAGTCTTGGCAACCGAACAAGTAAATGCCCATTCGCAATGGATGGGTCAAATAGAAAAAGTCGAAGCTTTGAGAACCGCCTTTTTCTCAGCCGGAAAAGTGCCTTCTGAGGTAAATGAAGAAACTTGGGGTGCTTTTAAAACTGCCGTAAGGAATTTTAATTCTTTCAAAAATTCGTTTTACAAAGACATCAAAAAAGACCAAAACAACAATCTGAACAAAAAGACAGCCCTTGTTGCCAAAGCTAAAGAATTACAAGAAAGTACCGATTTT
>ENA-OSIY01001869-OSIY01001869.1-marine-metagenome-genome-assembly--contig:-NODE-1869-length-11136-cov-6.315670_pt1 | contig 11136 bp, 15 predicted proteins | sample MGYA00237884_ERZ534233 | MGnify/ENA primary metagenome ERZ534233 (study PRJEB26412, sample SAMN06343840) | marine metagenome | isolation source: estuarine water | place: USA: Columbia River Estuary... | reverse complement strand
TTAATGATACGGCGACCACCGAGATCTACACCTCTCTATTCGTCGGCAGCGTCAGATGTGTATAAGAGACAGCTAGTTGACATGTCAACCAATTCTTGAAGTTCAGGTTTGCTAGTTATTGCTTCCCTCATTTCAGCAGATCCGTTAGCCATAAGATATTTCAATAGTAATGCATTAGCATTATCCTCTATTTGAGATTTTTTATGCTCAACATCAATGAAAACGCTAGGTTCCATTTTATCCGCAGATTCACCGAAATATTCTGAACATAAATCGTTCATTTCCCAAATTAGTTTTTCGTTTCTTTCACCTATTGGTCTAATTAAAGTTTCTTTTGGGTATTTATGATTCTTAGATCTTCTGAATGTTCTTTTAAATATGTTAACGAATATGGAACCAAATATTTCATTGTCCTGTACGTTACATCTAACTGAATTGTCACCAGTTCTAAAGTTAATACCATTAAGAGGAATTCTGTTTGTGTTATTAACTCTCCAAACTTCGGTCCTGTCCTTGTCTGCAGTAAATAATGTTCCACCAACTTGGGATCTTGACATATCAAGAACTTCCATTATGATATCCGAGTATATCTCGCCAACCCTTGCAGCAGCTCTAGAATAGAATTTATATTTTGGAGCTATTATATCAACTTTTTTAATTATTGATCCTTCGGCTGTATTTTCACCGTTACCAACCATTCCCATCTCAACAAGTGCTTTGATGATACCAAGTTTTTCAACTGATGGTGCATCTGGGTCGGATAGCTCGTATCCACCAATTATAGGTTTAACTCTTGAAAGTATTGTTTGCATATCATACCTAGCACCAATCGGTGTTATTGTGTCGAAATCCAAATTGGGTATGTCCTTTTTAGGTATAATTGCAGCAGGTATATTATTTCTTATGATTCTAAGGAAAAGAGCTCTTAAACATCCCTCTGCAGTTTCATGTTTGGATAGATTATATCTTTCGACACCAGCTTTTGTGGATAAGTATTCGTAACAATATTTACCATCGGCATCGTTATCTTTCCAGATTTCCACGTTTGCCATTGGCCCTCCTCTTCTTTCTAAAACTAAAGCCCCAGGGACTCTCTGTTTTATTCTTACACCAATAGCCTTTAGATCCTTGCCCTCAGTGCTATTCTCAAATGCGGATTCCATTTGTTCTGTTTTATCCGTTGAACTATACCAGTGTCTTGCTTCTGATATGAAATCATCGTAGTTTGAAACTATTGAAACTATCTCCATTATTTTAAATTCTTATTTTAATTAATATATTGTATATATCTAACTTTTTTATCGTGTTATAATGGACTAAAGTTCCGCTAATCTTCCGATTGTATATTCTTTATCCTTTATGACTGCACCAAAGCTTTTTAGATGCTCCAGATCCTTATCCTTGGGTTGAGCCCTGGCAGATAAAAATCCGTGCATCTCCTCCGCATCGGATATTGTCTCTAGGGTTGTCTTTCTTATTTCCTCTATCTCGTCAGCATCAAGAACTCCTGGTCCAACGACTTTATCAAAAACGTTCCACATTGCCTCTGTGCTTATTCCAGCATTAGTAAAAACTTTAACAAATTCATTTTTTCCTATGTGCTCGTGTTGAGCTATAATATCAGCTACTATACCTGATATTTCTGTCCATTCCCTATCCGATACTGAACCAGCAAGGAATCCTTTTGTGAATGTTATAAGTGATTTAACAATTTCAAGAGGGTTTAGCCCTTTACCTTTACCGAAATATCTCTTAAGTGCCGCTTTTATTGATGCTTCCTGTTTGAATCCGGCCTCTACAGTATCTATAAGATCCGATGGATACGATCCGAAGGACGCCACTTCAATCCCTGTATCAGGAACTCTTTGCACAACATCCTTGAATTTATTTCTGAAATACTCAATAAGATCTGATCCTACTGCTCCCTGCATCGCCTGGTTGTTTCTATCAAAAGAGTTTCTTATGCTTCTATTTTCTCTAACAGTGTAGCCAATCAGGTAAAATGGTTGCATCTTATCAGAGGAAAGATTTCCATTTATGATGTTTATCTGAACATTATCCTCCCTGTCAACATAGGATTCCCAATAACTCTCATATTTACCTATACACCATTCCAGTGCCTTGGTAAATTCTTTCTGAGCCTCGAATGTTCTTGTTGATATAACAAGAAATCCTTTTTTGTAATACATTATATTGCATTGGGTTGTCATAGCTCGCATCTTTTCAGCAACTTCCTCTAGTGAACTTCCCCAATTTTCTATATCATCCTTTATATTTTCGATGAATTCCTTAAGTGCAAACTCCTTGTTGTTATACATCGGGTAAGCATTTATCAGATTACCGTTTTTGTCTCTTGAGTTATTCTCGTACTTACCAGTTTTTCTACCGAAATCTTCCCAATATGTATATGATGTACCATCCGACTTTTTCTTTGGTGGTAATGAATCAATTGCGGAAGCAATTGATTCTATTGCGGTTAGCTGTGCAGGTGATGCCTTGGATAATATGGTTTCTCTGAAATTTTTACTAAGCATATTATATAGCTTCTTAAAAGCAACTCCAGCATCAAGTGTTTGTAATTCATCGAAAAGAAGTTCATATCCAGGTTTTTCGGAAGGAGATGTCTTAACCATATTGGAATATTCTGCTACAGTTTTAGATAATCTATTCAGTATGTTTTTTCTTTTTAATAATTCATCGATCAAATCAGTAAGAGATTGGACATTTGCTCCCTGTTCGAATGCAAATTTAACAAAAGGTAAAGTGTATCCTGCTGATTTTTTTCTTTCCAGCATTGACTTTATTTCAAGGAACATTGGATTGTCCAGGATTTTCTTCTTCTCGTCATCCTTTATCTTGGAAGGTTCAATCTTTTTTTCCTCCGCGTATTTCTTAACTAAGTAAGTTTTTGCTGCTTGAACATCCTCCAATAAGGGAGCCGCATCAAAAAAACTTCTAAAATTTAATTGTTTCATAAAAATAATATATTATTCGATTTGGATATATATCTAAAATAAAAAACAAGGAATATGATTTACACTAAAATCGATCAGTTTTTATCTTCTTCAACAGGAGATGATTCTAAAAAGAATGTTACTGGATCAGATACGAGCAAAATACAAGAAGATTTTGAGTCTGATGTAATGGAAGCTCCTACTAAAGAACCGGTTACAAAACCACCAGTTACAAAGCCAGGTACTAAACCAAGACCACCGGGACCAATCAGAAGAGACAAACCTTCAGTTGAACCCCAACCACTTGCAACAATACAGCAGGTAATGGCAAGATTTAGAGAAGCACTTAAAAGTAATAGAACACCTAGACCATTCAATCTAGAAAAATTAAAAGCTAAATACAATGATTAATAAATTCGAAGATTACGAAAAAATGAACGAAGCATCCCTTATGGGAAATCCGGGATTGCCTGGTGAGCCTGGAGAAGATGGAGAAAAAGGAAGCTACCTTTCTGGTCTTGATGCTAGACTTCAACAGAAGCTGGCGGATCTACAAAGAACACATGGTAGGGACATGATGAACCTTATGCAATTCGTCGGGGAAGCAAGACAAATCCAAAGAGGCCACGAAGCGGAATTAGAAAAACTTGCGGAGGAAACCATCATGGATGAGTATTCAGAAATACTTGAAGCAATCAGATTAAATATAAAATTTGATACCGGAGGAAAAATTCCTAAGATGATGGAGGATGTTCCACCATGCTGCGAACCACAATTAAAAGAACTTGAGGATTCTGACATCATCTCAGAAATACACAGAAGAAAAATTTCTAAGAACATACTCCAGGGTGAAGCAGTGAACACCAAGAAAATACTAAACTCCGATGTTTCAAGAACAGGTTTAGTTAGAATACTTGGAAGGGAAAGAGGCGAAAGATACAGAGAACTACTAAATAAAATAACAGATATCGCGCAACATTTCTATTGGGTTATTCCTCATGATGTACAACTTGCTATGTGGGAAAGAGACAAAAGTGGAATGTCAGGTTCAGTTAAAATCGAGTGGACAACACCGGAGGACGAAGAAGAAGCGGAATCACATGCTCAAGGAATTGCTGATCAGCTAATAGAAAATCCAGAATTACCGGAAGATGACATTGCAGAATTGTTTGATGAAATTGATGCTACAATAAACGCTTTAGGTACGGATTATGCTATGCTTATTCACGAGACAGTTAAAGGAATTTATCAGCTTATTATGTCAGTTGCTATTCCACAAGACGAAGAAACTGCTCAAGCAATTATAGACAATACTGACACACTTGATGATGAAATAGAGGATTTAAAATACGGTCCAGAAATCGCTGCAGATTTAAGAGATTACATCGAGGAATTCCCAGAAGCTAGAAGAATATCAAATCTTAGAGCAAGAGTATACGGTAAAATGATGCAAATGGAAGCTAATGAGATGCTAGAGCTTATTCTACAAATTCTTGAAGTTAACCCAGCAGCTAGGAAAAAAGTTCAAGAAATCATCGATGAAATCGAAGAGGAACTTAAGGCTTACCAATCAGGAGAATATAGTAACGTAGAGGACGAAGAACCTGCAACTGCAGCATCAGCACACTATCCAGATGATGCAGATTATAAGAGCATGTCAAAGAAAGATTTACAAAAACTAATTGATCAAGCACTTGATGATGGTGACATGGAAAAATTTAAGTCACTCTCCTCACATATGACAGAATCTATGAAAGTTAAAGCATTTGCTAAATATCCAGCATTGCATGAGTGCAGATTAAGATAATATAAATGCCACATAAAAACAAAAAAGGGACTCTAATTAGAGTCCCTTTTTTTTGACTATATCTAATAAATTAGTGATGTCAATTTTTGCTTTAGTCAGAGATTTCTCAATCTCCAGCCTTTCCTCCCAGGTTTCTGGAATTTTCGCTTCAAGTTCAATTATTCTATCCTCCAGCGCATCGATATTTCCCCACACTGACATACTCAGTATAACCAAATCTATTTCATCATCAGATAGATCCTCCATTACTTCTTAACGTCCTGTTCTTCTCTTTGCGTGTCACTAAAGTCAAGATTACCCTTAAGGTTTTTAAGTTCATCCATCGTGATCTCAGAATTAACATTCATCGAATAATTCATCTTAGCTGATCTGTAGCTTGATATATTATCTGAGAATGATGCGAATGCAGATGCAGTACCAATATCAGTAGCAGCATATGTAAACGATTTATTTCCTTTGATTCCCATGTCACCACCAGCAGCTATTGCATCCTGGTTAGCACCTAAGAACAGGAAGTACCATCCCTTATCATCCTCGAGAGTTTTAATCATTGTCATGATTGCATCCCTTTTGTATTCTCTGCTCGCGTTCTCCTGGCCATCAGTAATAATCACAAAAACAACGTCCCTGTCAGTTTCCAATTCATTCACGGTTTTACCTATAGCATCCAAAAGAGCTGTCATTCCTCTTGGTTTAAAAGTTTCACCGTTTATTAATGGACTGACATCCTTAACTGGAACACTTTTGTAATCAACCTCATATCTGTCATCAAATTGAACAAGCGTTACAAAAGCATCACCCTCCGCATTTTTCTGCTCATTCAGGAATGTATTAAATCCATCAACTGTTGCTGAAGCTATAGATCCCATAGATCCGGATCTATCCAATACAACTACGATTTCCGTTTCCTTTGCTTTCTCCGAAGCCTCAACCTTTTTGTTCTTTCCCATTTTATATAATTTATTTTTATTAGTAAAATTTACGCATGACCTGTATAACATCCCATGCGTCTTCCAATGCATTGTGTGTGACCACACCACTAACCCCAGCTCTTTCCTTGCACATATTTAAGGATGGCAGGTCATTATCATTTTTCCAGTCAACAAACAGGATAGATGGATCGATTAGTCTTGATCTTGTTCTTATTAACTGTTTCCATCTAGGCAGCTTCTCTAGGAAAAGTTTATCAAATGTACCAAAATTCTTTCCTGCCACCGTTATGTAAGAAGGCTTGGTACCTCTATTTATTGCTGGGATTTTCTTTCCACACCAATCTATGGTAGTTTGACCTTGATTTACTCCCACTGGTTCTGCTTGGGTCATTCCGTTAGCATAAAGGAAATAATAGAATTGTTCCACAACCTCATCCTCGTTAAGAAACCACATTCCCGTCATATTTACTAGATCATTCTTTTCGTCCTGGGTTTCCGCAGATTGGTAGCGAACAATTGATTCAATCAGGTCCCTATTCATGTTAATTGCAAAGGGTGATCCAGTAATCTCTTGTCTCTTTATAGCGGCATGAAATTTAGGAAGTTCTTCGTATGGAATTTTGTTATCAGTGTCTTCTATGATGGCTCCTATTGAGAGAACATCATATTTTTCGGAATCTAATCCTGTAGTTTCGATATCAATCGAGATATACCTCATAATAATCAATTTAATATTAAAGCAAAAATAAAAAAAATATTTCGTTAAAAAAAATATTTGGAGCTCTTTTTTTGATATATAAATCAAAAAACAAAGTTATGATTTTAAAAGTTGGATCAAGTGGAGATGACGTAAAAAAACTCCAAACTAAATTAGGTCTAGGCGCTGATGGTGCATTCGGACCGGGAACTGAAAAAGCTGTCAAAGCATGGCAAGCTGCTAATGGACTAACTGCAGACGGTATAGTTGGTGATGGAACATGGAACAAAATGTTCGGTGCGGATAACACAACTTCACCTGCTACTATTCCAGCTAGTGGATTCAAACTGGAATCTCTAAAAGGTCACATTCCAGCTGGAGTGATCGCACAGATCCCTGACACTGCTAAGGCTTTCAACATCACAACACCGTTAAGATTGGCACACTTTCTAGCTCAGTGTGGTCACGAAAGTGGAGGATTTAAAGCAGTTAGCGAGAATCTTAATTATTCTGCGGATGGACTTAAGAAAATATTTCCTAAGTATTTTCCAGGAGCATTGAATGAATCCTATGCAAGACAACCGGAAAAAATTGCTGCAAGAGTTTATGCATCAAGAATGGGTAATGGAGACGAGGCATCAAAGGAAGGATTCAGATTTAGAGGTAGAGGTTATATCCAATTAACCGGAAAATCTAACTACGTAGCATTTGACAAGACGGTATCGGAAGACATCATTGCTAATCCAGATTTAGTTGCAACAAAATATCCTTTGGCTTCAGCGGCATTCTTCTTTGACTCAAATAAACTTTGGTCTATTTGTGATAAGGGGGCAGACGATGCTACTGTAACTGCAGTAACTAAAAGAGTAAATGGTGGTACAATAGGACTATCAGATAGACTAAAACATTTCAAAGAGTATTACTCTCTATTGAAATAAAGCTAAGAATAAAAATTGGAAATTAGTATATGAAGGATCTATTAAAAAATGAGCTAATTAATAATCTAGAGGCGATAAATCGTTCCAATGGAGTTATTGAATTCGATCTTGACGGATATATCATTAAAGTGAATGACTTATTTCTTTCTATTATTGGATTTTTACCAAACGAAAGAATAAAATTAATCGGTAAACATCACAGCATTTTTATTGATCCTGAATATGCAAAGTCTACAGAATATAAAAATTTTTGGGAAGCTTTACGTAAGGGTGAGTATATCGGAGGAGAGTTTCCAAGGGTAAATCGAGAAGGTTCTTTAATTTATTTACAGGCAACTTACAACCCAATTCTTGGTGAAAACGGAAAACCTTATAAAGTTATAAAATACGCTCTGGATGTTACGCATATTAAAAAACAGGAGCAAGAATTAAAAAATAGGCTCAATGCAATTAATTCTTCTAACGCAGTAATCGAATTCGATCTTAATGGAATTATATTGGATGCTAATGAAAAATTCCAATCAGTAATGGGATTTTCTCTAGAAACTATAGTCGGTAAACATCATAGGGTTTTTGTAACTGAAAAATTTGAAAATTCGGATGAATACACTAAACTTTGGAATTCACTAAGGAATGGAGAATTTATTTCCGGACAATTTGAAAGAATCAGGAGTGATGGAACTGCAGTATGGCTGCAGGCTACATATTCACCTATTTTTGATATAGAAGGAAACCCATATAAGATAATGAAAATAGCTACGGATGTAACAAAAGTCGTGGAGCAAAAGAGGGAGCTAGAAAAGAAAAATACCTATTTAGAACACGCTTCTAAAATTCTTCGCCATGATATGCATAGTGGTATTAACACATACATCCCAAGGGGAATATCTTCGTTAGAAAGAAGATTAACCGAAGATACTATTAAAGATCTAAAAATCGATGCACCTCTTAAAATGATTAAAGAAGGTCTTTCACATACCCAGAAAGTTTACAAAGGAGTATTTGAATTTACAAACCTAGTTAGACCTAACGCTACTCTAAATAAAATTGAATGTGATTTATCAGAAATATTAGATTCTTATCTAAGATCCACTGCTTATCGACCTCAAGTGATTATTGAAAAATTAGGCAAAGAAATGGTGAATGAAGCACTTTTCTGTACTGCAATCGATAATCTTATTCGTAATGGCTTAAAATACAATGATAGCACATCCAAATCTGTTAAAATATACAGGAAAAATGATATTATGTACGTGGAGGATAACGGTAGGGGTTTAAGTTCGGCTGATTTTAAGGAACTTGCGGAACCATATACTCGTAAGGAAGGCCAAGAAGAGGATGGAACAGGATTAGGCCTAAATATTTGCATAGCAATATTAGAAGAACACGGATACTCAATAGAGTGTGATAAATTACCCGAGAAGGGAACCCAAATGAAAATCAAATTAAAATAACCTAAACAAAAATGATTGACTCAATTTTATTGGTGGATGACGAAAATCTCTTTCACCTAGTTTTCGAAGATGCATGTAGTCTTCTTGACATTTCTCTTACACTCGAAGGTGTAGATAGCTCGGATCGAGCTGCAAATCTTTTCCAAGACTGGCAAAAAAATCCAGAAGGAAGACCTGAATGTGTATTCGTAGATTTAAACATCATAGGTTCTTCTTATGATGGAATTGAACTTATTCGTAAGATTAATTTCGAATACGGTAACAATGTAGTTATAGGAATTATATCATCGTCTAATGAACCAGCCGAACAAGCTAAAGCGGTTAAAGCAGGGGCTCAGTTCTGGATAATCAAATCTGACGACATCGAACCTAGATTAGAAGAATTTAAAAAAGATTTTGAAGGTTATAAAAATAGAACTGCACCGTTCAAAATTTATAAATAATGAAAGCAAATAAAGTAGTTAGAGATTTCTTACTTGAAATTCAAAAGACAAAGAGAGTTGCCATCGAAGGCAACATACTAAAGGTCATCGAGCCCGAGGAAGGTGATACTGAATTTTCTACCTATCTTTTAACTGCTTTAGAAAAGGACAAAGAAGCCAGAAAAAAACGATTAGAAGTTACCAAACAAGTACAGGAAAGAAACCGAGAATTATTAGCATCTGAAGAGGAAAATATACGTATAAATGAAGACCTTAAAATTGCTCTTCAAGAAGCAGAAGATTCTAAAACTGAAGCATTAGCGGCAAAAGATGCAGCACTAAACGACTTAGATATTATTCAGAAAAAATCACAAACTGAATTGATAGGTACAATAGTTAAAGTAGCTTTGGTTGTAATTATGAGTGTTGGAATAATCACAACGATTATGTACGGCATTGCAATGTTTACTGGCAAAGATACCCAAATCATTGGTTCAACTTGGTCCAATATGTTTGGTATACTATTAACTAATGCCTTCTCGATAGTAGGCACAATTATGGGTGTTAAATATGCATCCGAAAACAAAAATAAAGAATAAAAATTATGAAAAATCAAGAAAAAAAAGTTTCCTTCTTCAAAAGAATGTTTATGGACGAAAATGATATAAATGAAAAATCCATTGTTGGATTTGGTTCATTTATGATGATGGTCGTTTGTTTAGCTGTAGATATTTGGACAGGCTTCCACGGGCAACAAATGCCTATTAATGAATTTATATTTGATGGATTCATGGTTATCACCCTAGGATCATTCGGTATTGCTTCAGTGGATAAATATATAACCTCTAAGAAAGGTTCAAAAGTGGAAGAGGATGAATCAATATAAGTAGAAATATTCATTATATCGATAATAAAAAGGCTAGATTTAAAATCTAGCCTTTTTTATTGATGTACTTAATTATTTACTCGAACCAAGGTTATCAGGCTTGAACAGATAAGGTACTAATGAAAGCACTGTACCAACCCAGAATTGCCATTCAACTAGGGATAACTTAAGCCAATTCATTAAAAATCCACCGGCGAATGATAGTGTTTGTCTAATAGCACCAGCTACCATATCTGATGTTACTGTTTTTTCCTTGATACTCCAATATAGGGAGATTAATCCAAGTAATACTCCGCTTCCGGCTTCAATCGTTGCCGAATCAGTAATACCTTTCATAAGTAAAAAACCACCAACTACGGATAGCAAATGACGAATTAAACTTGTAATTTGTTCTTTGTTCATGTTTTATATATTTTTTTAATTGATCCACAGATTGTGAATCTAAACTATATATCCAACAACGGGAAAGCTGATTAAAAAAGATATATAAAAACAAAATGGCAAAAGCAAAGGTAACAACAGAAACTAAATTTGTTTCAAAATCTGCAAAATCATGTGATCGTCACGCAAAAAGTAACGAATCAAAGAATAAGAATTCAAAGAATTATAAAAAGTCTTATAAAGGACAAGGTAGGTAATAAAAAAGGCTAGTTAATAACTAGCCTTTTTTGTTTAATCTTGTAGATGTTCGTCCAATTTATTTTCCAAATCAGATGTCTCAATTATACCTGTCTGTTTAAATAGAATTTCACCATCGTTTACTAAAACAGTTGCAGGAATGTTTCTTATTCCATATTCCTTAGCCTTCTCCATATCGGTATCTACATCAATGACTACAAATTCCCAATCGTCTCTTTTAGATGCTACAGCATCCCATTTCAGAGCGTATTGTTTACACGGATTACACCAATTTGCTGTAAATCTAATTGCCTTTCTCATTTTTTATTTAATTTTATTTTGGTTACTGTATGTTTATTATATAACTTCTTATTATATGTATATCCGAAGTGTTTAATTGCATCATTGATACACTCAAATTCTATACC
>ENA-OSIY01001868-OSIY01001868.1-marine-metagenome-genome-assembly--contig:-NODE-1868-length-11137-cov-8.454882_pt1 | contig 11137 bp, 7 predicted proteins | sample MGYA00237884_ERZ534233 | MGnify/ENA primary metagenome ERZ534233 (study PRJEB26412, sample SAMN06343840) | marine metagenome | isolation source: estuarine water | place: USA: Columbia River Estuary... | reverse complement strand
TTTTCAAGCAGAAGACGGCATACGAGATTTCTGCCTGTCTCGTGGGCTCGGAGATGTGTATAAGAGACAGATTGATAACAGACGTATATCGTCCGTAGAGACCTACCCGGGTGGAACAGGCGTAATCTACTGTGACGACAACACCATTCATGTTACCCTTCTCAACGAACCCATATCAAGCGTCACGCAGTTCGACGGGACCTACGCCAAAGCAGGTCGTTTGACTACTACAGGTCCACCTGTTTTGGTCATCGCACAGGGCAACGCCGTTATTGCGTATCAGCTGTAATTATTTCTGACGGAAAAATATTTCGATCGGGGCACCATGGAAATCAAATTCCTTACGCATCTTATTTTCTAAAAAGCGTTTGTACGGCTCTTTTACGTATTGCGGTAGGTTTGCGAAAAAGGCAAACTGAGGCGTTCGTGTAGGCAACTGCGTACAAAATTTGATTTTGACATATTTCCCTTTGACTGCTGGTGGTGGAAAGCCTTTGATAATTTCCAACATGGTATCGTTCAGCTTACTGGTCGAAATCTTTTGCTTTCTACGTTCGTACACTTTTACTCCTTCTTCGAAGGCCTTAAGTACGCGCTGCTTCGAAATGGCGCTTGTAAAGATGATAGGGAAATCTGTAAACGGTTCTAATTTCTTGCGGATATGGGCCTCAGCATCGCGAATGGTATTGGTGGATTTTTCAACCAAATCCCATTTATTAACGACTACAACCAAGCCCTTTTTATTCTTTTCTACCAAGGAAACGATAGAGAGGTCTTGCGCTTCAAATCCTCGTGTCGCATCGACAATCATCATACAAACGTCTGCATGTTCGATCGCGCGAATAGAGCGCATGTTAGAATAAAACTCTAAATTTTCATGGACCTTGCCCTTCTTTCGAAGACCGGCGGTATCAAGCAGCATGAAATCAAAGCCAAATTTATTAAAACGAGTATTTACAGTATCTCTCGTAGTTCCCGCGACTTCTGTAACGATATTACGTTCTTCATCGAACAGTGCATTTACAATGGAGGATTTACCAGCATTTGGTCGTCCTATAATGGCCATTTTTGGCAAATCATCGTAGTCGTCCACTGGATTCTCATCCATGTAAGAAACCAATTCATCAAGTAAATCACCTGTTCCACTTCCGTTTACTGCGCTGATCGTGTGGTACTTTTCAATACCTAAACCGTAGAATTCCGTAGCCTCTAACTCAAGCATGCTATTATCTACCTTGTTTACACAGTATACAACCGGCTTTTCAGTCTTGCGAAGTAATTCGGAAATGATCTTATCGAATTCTGTTAAACCCGCTTGAAGGTCCAATACGAAAAGCACAACCGAAGCCTCTTCTAGCGCCAACTCGACCTGACGGCGAATCTCCGCTTCGAAAACATCTTCCGAACCGTCAATATAACCGCCGGTATCAATGACAGAAAATTCTTTTCCGTTCCAGTCACTCTTGCCGTAGTGGCGATCGCGAGTCACACCTGCAACGCTATCAACAATAGCGTCACGGCGTTGTATGAGACGATTAAATAATGTGCTTTTCCCAACATTTGGGCGTCCCACAATGGCAACGATGTTACTCATAATTAATTCTTATATCCAAAACGCTTCAACTGTAGATCATTGTCGCGCCAATTCTTCTTGACTTTTACAAAGGTTTCCACGTGTACTTTTTTCGCGAAAAACGCTTCTAATTGTTTCCGAGCACCTATTCCCACTGCTTTTAGCCGACTCCCTTTGTGGCCTATTAGTATGCCTTTTTGAGAATCGCGTGCAACATAAATGATGCATCGCATGCGAATAATATCTTCTTCCTCCTTGAATTCCTCAACATCAACTTCGACGCTGTAAGGAATCTCTTTTTTGTAATTCAGCAGGATCTGTTCTCTTATGATCTCACTAACAAAGAAACGTTCTGTTTTGTCCGTTAACGCATCTTTATCAAAGTACGGCGGACTTACGGGAACCAATTCTTTCAATCGACTCAATAAATAGTCCGTATTCGCCCCTTCGAGGGCACTGATAGGAATGATCTCCGCATTAGGCAAACTGGTCTGCCAGTAGCCTACCTCTTCCTCTAAGGCCTCCTGTGTGGTTGTATCGATCTTATTGACAATCAAGAGCACTGGAACTGCTGTAGTCGCCAGTTTTTGAAAAAAGCCTTCATCCTTCAGTGCGCGATCGCCAGGTTCTACCAAATACAAGAAGACATCAGCATCTTCAAAAGCATCTGACACAAACTTCATCATGTGCTCTTGCATTTTGTAAGCTGGCTGAATAACCCCTGGCGTATCTGAAAAGACAATCTGGTATTCCGGTTCGTTTAAGATACCAAAAATGCGGTGACGAGTCGTTTGTGCCTTTGGCGTGATGATGCTCAATCGCTCACCGACCATAGCGTTCATCAGTGTACTCTTCCCTACATTGGGATTACCGATGATATTGACAAAACCGCTTTTGTGTTCCATGCGGCAAAGATGCAACTAAATCGTGCAGTTACGAGCACGATTGGCCTTCTTAAAACTTCAGCTGCTCATCTTTATCCCATAGACCCCATGATGCGCCAACATCGCCCTCCTTCTCTATCTTCCAACTTTCATCGAATGAAGAGAAATAGAACATAGGAATATCTTCAGCAGACGACCAGCGCTGTGCACTAATGAAGTACTTCAGACTGTTTTCAAATGAGGCATGAGCGCCACCTATACTCTGACCGCTGCTAGGCCAGCCGGTTTCAGTGATGAACACAGGCTTGCCTTTACCGGCAATCTTGGCTTCCATGTACATTTGTTTCATGTACATCAAAGAATAGTCTAAGGCACAACCTTCCCAATAGGGGTAACAATTCGCAAGGATTACATCACAAACATCCGCAACTTCGGGATGATCGGTAAACTCGTAATAGGCATCTACATAACCAACCGGCACACCAGAAACCTCAGCCTTGACACGCTCAATGTAGTTCACCAATGCATTTACTTCAAGGTCTTCGCGGTACAATACTTCGTTACCTACCGCTGCAACATCCACTGCACCCTGTCGACACAAAGTGATGAGGCCTGCAATCTCGGCTTCGTTCTTCTCGAGATCGTCCCCCAGCCACGCACCAACTAGGGTTTTTATACCTAATTCATGTGCAATCTGCGCAATCAATTCGTTGCCTTCGGTACAAGAAAACGTACGCACCCAAGAAATGTGGGGCTTTAGAATACTCAATTTTCTACGAACCTGTGCCTCTGTGAGCTGATCACCAGGTTGTTGCCCTTCGTCATAAGCACTAAAACAGATACCATGAATTCCGGCATCTAATAAACTACGGCTAATGTTTTTTAGCTCATTTAATGGATGTTCAACAGCCGTAATGCCGGCCAATGACATAAATTTTTCCTTTCTAAACGACATGTTTGTGTCTTTAAAAATTTAGTTAGCTGGTTGATTTCGTTGGTCCAATTTCGCGCGGACCTCTCTCGCGTATTTCTCATCTACATTGTACTTCCACATGACTGCGATAGCGATGAGCGTACATAGAATTGGTAAGCCCGAAAAGACCATTCTTAATTGGTCTACCGCACCTTCTGGCTGCGCTACTGCGCCGCTTTGATACTTTACTAATGTCAATATCAAGCCACTTAAAGCGCCTGCAAAGGCGAATCCAAGCTTGACCATCCACCAATAGATTGCTCCAAAAACACCTTCTCGGCGTTTACCCGTTTTCAGCTCATCGATATCCAAAACGTCGGACGTCATAGACATCATAATGGTAAACAAGCCACCGATACCGAATGAATGGAATGGTAAGGCAAATAAGAAGAGGTACGGTTTGCCTGGAACCATAAGGAACCACAACATAACATAGCCGACAATGGAAATACTCTGCGAAATGATAAAGGCACGCTTCTTACCCAGTGATTTTGACATGCGTGCGACAATAGGAATTACCAAAAACGTAGTCACCAATGCACCTACGCTACCAAAAAGTGTAGGCCAAACCCCCACAGCGGATGCATCATCATTGAAAAGGTGACTCTTGATGATGAAGAAAGTAAAACTCGCGATAGTATTAAAACCATTGAAGATTAAAAACGTCGTGATGCATAGTTTTCGGAATGACGGTAGCGCAAACGCTTCAACGAAGCTGCGTCGGATACTACCCAAGCTACGAATGATATTTCCAAGACTCAGCGACTCGTAATCTGTCCGGTCTAAAGTAGATTCACCTTTGATGAAAATTGCGGGCACCATTGCACAAATGGTAAAGACTATACCTACCCATACCGCTAAGGTTCGTGTAGCAACATCTCCTGATGGGAACCATTCAGGGTCGTACATAATGACCCAAAACCAGGGCGCAATGACCCAAGCCCACTGACCAATCCATTGTGATATGGCCATAACGGTCGTGCGCTCATGAAAGTCGTTACTCATCTCATAGCCCATACTCACGTAGGGCACGCCAAAAATGGTAAGGCCTAAATAGAATACAAACGACCAAAGCATGAAATACGTGAAGTTGTAGGACAACGTATTTTCACGGTAGACTTGCCACAATAAGATGAAGGATACCCCCATTAACAGGGCACCTATGAATACGTATTTTCTTCGTCGTCCCCAGCGTGAACGCGTATTATCTGAAATGAATCCCATGATGGGATCTAAAATGGCATCAAAGGCACGAGGCGCGAAAAAGATTACACCCCACATCCATCCAGGAAAACCTAAATCTTGGACCAATACAACCATAAAAATACTCATGGCCGCTGGAAACATCTGATTCGCCAACATACCCACACCAAACGCGATCTTTTGGCCCATTGGGACTTTTGTTGCTCCTACTTCACTCATATCATATGTCTTTAGGTTCTATTACTATGGTTTGAAGGGCTTGCGCATCAATGGCAATCATTCTTGCTGTTCCGTCAATATTCAAATCAAAACTTCGTGGCAATTCACCTTCATTAAATACAACCACAACGATGGATCCATTTTCATTTTCAGCGGCCGTTACCATAAGGTCACCGTCGGTGTGGCTTACCTCCAGCACTTGCGCTCCTGGACGGATGTGCTTACTGAAATGTTTCATAACGTAGTACAGCGGCGTGTAATAGACTTCATCCTTCTCGGGATCGACGATAATAGGTGCAATACACCAGTTTTTCGCCCAATTGGGTCCACCCTGCGTATCCAATACCATGTTCCAATCTACCCAGCCTTGAACCCAGTGGTTTAGACACCCGATGATATCTCGTGCGTAACGATTCACTGGTGCGTATTTCGGATGCAGGTAGCGATTTTCTTCTTCACGCCAGTAATACCCCCAATCTGTCGCCTCCTTTTGCCAATACCACGCATCATCGCGCCAGACCGGGACTTGGTTATCTACACATGCCTCCGTTTGAAGCAAGATCTTTTCAGGTGCGGCATTTCGTGCATACTCCAACATATCTGGAAAATAATCGTAGGTGCTCTCGTACCAATGTACAGCCAGGCCATCATAATAGCGCTTCGTTGTATCGTCACGGTACATGACATCTGCCCATTCCGGTACACCCTGGCGGTTCTGATCGTACCCCATGATGATGAGATCGCCCTTACCATCGGCCTCCAAATGCGGACCCAAATGATTCACGACGAAATCGGTCATTTCCTCAGGCGAGTAATGCATACTCTCCCAATTATTACCGTTACCGTGCGGCTCATTTTCCACAGTGAAACCCCAGATATCAACCCCTTCTGCGCGAAACGCATCGACGTACTTACTGAAAAATAAGGCCCACGTATCGTAATACTCTTTTTTGAGTTTACCGCCTACGTAGTTATTGTTGTCCTTCATCCACGGTGCTGCTGACCATGGGGAACCGAATATTTTAAACCCTTCTTTTGAAACCCCTTGTGCATCTTTAATCATTGGAAGGATATCTGCACGATCCGGATCGATGGTGAAGTGCTCAAGCAACGTATCACCTTCAACGGGTGTGTAGGAGTAGTTCGTAACCGAAAAATCACAAGAATTCATGTGTGTGCGCGTCAATGAATACGCTGCTCCGTCGTCCCCGAAATACGCTTCAATAATTTCTGACCGATTTTCTGGGCTCAATAAATTGATGTTATGAGCCGTGGCCTCCGTAAAAGCACCGCCAAAACCAATAATGGTCTGTTTTCTATTTTTTGTATCGATTGAAACGATTGAGTGCTGTTCGGATTTCTGAAAATCCTTCTTTTCAGCGTATAAACTACCACTAGCTGAGGTTTCAAAAACATTCATTTGCGATGTGCTATTAAAGGAACAACTGGTTATAACCAAAACGGAAAGGATGAACCAAAGTGATTTTTTCATTCGTCGTTAGTATTTGTAAAACGCTGCTTAATCGCGTCAAAAACTTCTTTTTTCTCTCTGTTGATATCGACAATACCCCAATATTCTTCATTCGGAGCGCCGTCGTAAGGTACCCCGGAACTGTTGGGTGCCCAGCCACCAATATCCTGTGTTTCTGGATTACCAGCCTTCCACCAACCATCCGTGAACGAAAAGAGGGTAATGCCCATACATTCATGCTCGTGGGCCAAAATTTCATCTAGAATGTGAGCTACCGCAGCAGCCTGAGCGCTTTCATTTGTGCCCTCTACAAAAGTATCCGTGGCAACAGTCATGTAGCTGTCTGCCCCAACTTCTGAGAAATAGAATGGTTTATCACTGATTGCAGCCCAATCGGTAAAAAATGATCCTGGTACATCCCAACGGTACACGTTGAAACCCCACATATCAAGATTGCGACCTTTGTACAACGCAACGGAATCCGGAATTTCTCCATGCGCAGTAGTTACTGGATGAAAGGTATCAATCGCGTGTATGGCATCCACTGCTTGTTCTAAGGCATCGTACCAGTTATTCAAATCGTCGTTGAACCACTCAGGATGGTAGTTATATTCATTTCCTAATTCCCAGAGGTAAATGGCTGGATGTGCTTTGAATTGGGCAACATAGTCAATGTAATTGCCTGATATTAAATCAAAAACACTGTCCTGGTTGTAACCAAAACTGGTGATGACACGCATATCTGCAGCGGCTATTTTATCAAGAACCCATTCCTCGGAAATGGGAACATATACTCGAATGGTGGTAATCCCTGCCTCTTTCATCAGGGCGAGATCCTCGTCCAACATTTCCCAGCTGCGCAAGGTATCGCCAACGGACACCGGATGGTAACAGATGGCCTTAAAGCAAGTCGACGCATTTTCAATATTAGCATCTGCGTGCTCTTCTGCTTGTTTTGTTGAACAAGCTGCAAGTACCGTGAGTCCCAAGAGTGCGGTAAAGAACTTCATCATTATCTTCTTCTTTTAGGGGCGCTTACCGTTTGAAGCATTGCTGTTGTATCTCCTTCAAAGGTTTTAGTAATCGGATGGCCTCCTCTTAATAAACCCTCGAAATCTCCATTATCTACGGACTCCCACAAAGCGAATTTCGCCTTTCCATCCAGCGTAATTAGTCCAAAGTGGTTCTCTGATCCATCCGTGTGGTTTGGATCTTTCCATTGCTCGTCAAATGCTTCAAAATAGAAACAGCTTATTCCTTCCGCATCCGTCCATTCACGCATAGCTTGATGGTATAACGCCTGTTTGTATTCATCTGCAGCAAAGGAGCCGTTGTTACCATAGAAACCTACACTCACTGAAGACCAACCCGTCTCACCAATATGTATGGGTTTTTCCGGATCAATTCCATGTACATAAGACTTCACACTTTCGTATTGACCTTGTGCATAAAACGCCGCACGTTGCATGGCTGAAAGCACTCGGTCATGATCAGAATACCCCTCTTCATCTGAGGCTGGACTCTCCCAATAAGCGCTGTTGTAGTGTGTGTCGTGAAAAGGATAGGTATGTGCACTAACGTAATCTACTGCTTTAACGAGAGCCTCAAGTTCAGGCAGATGATAGTCCGACTCTCCTCCGCCCCAAGAGGCAAAATTATCAGAAGACGTAATCCACAAATCCGGTGCTAATTTTCCGACTTTCTTTAGCTCCTGTAAGTAATTTACATATTTCAGAATCACCGATGGATGAACAAAATAGCTCGAAGCCCAATGTACCATCGCCTCATTACCTACTGCAATTACCTTTACGATATCTGGGTATTCCGTAGCATAACGTACTGCTTTCTGAATCTCACTTTCATTGTTTTTTGGGTCTTCGATGGAATGATCTGGATGGTCGGTCCAAGCATTCAAACAATCGATCCATACGCCCAACATAACGTACATTTCGAATGTAGGGTCCTCATTTTTCAATTCACGAATGGCTTTTAGCACGTTCGGTGCATGAGCCAATTGCAGATTGTACGTGCGTAAAATCTTAATGCCCATAGCAGACATGATCTTCAAATCTTCTTTCAACTGCGGAATGGTAGGTTGCTTCGCACGTTCCTTACCGCGGTAACCTCCAAAAGAGATGGCTCTATATTCAGGGTTACCTAAAATTTCAGCGGCGGCTTTTGATTTTGTCATAGGTGTATCTTTGGATGAACAAGAAAACAAGCTTGCTGCCAAGAGCACTAATGTGGCTACATTTCTCAGTCCTCGTATCATCTTAATTCTTATTTAACTACGCTTACTTCTAAACGAACTACTTTACCGGTGCGTTGGAACAATTCCCTCGTCCATTCGATACCCAGTGTGGTTCCTGGGATAGTACTCGTCGAAGCTTCCGTAACCACGGTTATGCTCGCAGATTCACCCAAACGGTAAACCACCGGTACTTGGCAATAGGTGAACGCTAGTGTGCCTTCTTCTAAGGCAATACTCGCTTTCTGATTATCTAATGTGATGTAGTTGAATGTTTTTGACGCCGTTAAAAACTCTTCTTTGCGCAGTATTTTGGGTACAAAGGATAATTGGCCATCCGAGACATGAACGCCCAATTCGCCAAAGCGACTAATTAAATCCTCTTTGACTTGACCTGTCATTCCTGGTTGTTGCGCACCTTTTCCTCCTGGCGTATGAGAATAGGGATCTGTTGGGAAGGCTCCATATAGTTCAGGCGATTTGTGTGCGCCGATACCTGCTAAAATCTCAAAGTAATGGTCGAACATTCTGCCTACCAGGGTCGGATCATCTCCGTCTAGCGCAGCGTTCGTGTTTTCAAAAGCAGCTAGAAGTAGCTTTGAGACCATGTGCCAGTAAATAGACCCCAGTCCCTCATATCCAAAGAAGGTTCCGGAACGACCGGTAAATGATTTATGATCGAATACTTCTTCAAAAACAGTTGCCAGCAAGGTACGGTCCTTCGCAACCAGGGCCGCATAGTTGGCTGGCAATGCGTCCAAGGCTGCATGCAAACTGTTTACATTATTGAACATCCCGTTAAAGTGGTAAAGACCATTGCGGTCTCTCAGTACTACCGTTTTGTTTCCGTCAGCTACCAAAACATTTACAAGCTCTGAGGCTTCTGCACGCGCTGCTGGAATGCAGTTCTTATCGACAAATCGGGGCAATTCTTTGTTTGGATACAGAATATAGCTGTATTGATCTTTGCGGAACAGCGCGCTAGCCTTCAACGCATCTAAAACCTCGGTACCTTCATGAGCGCTCAAATATTTTGAACTCAATACAGCAACTTGACCTTCCAACATTTCTGGTAAATAGCTAATCTTCACCCCGGTTTCAGTCACCGTCATTAGATTGTACGCATGGTACAAACCATCTGTGCGCTTATTTGCATCTATCGAATGCTCCATGTAGGCTGTTGCCATTCGGGCAAACGAACGAACGTCTGCAATAGAAACCGCCGTATAGCTCCCTGAAAATCCAGCTTCGTAAATACGTTTTCTATAGTCACTTGCTGGCTCACCTAATCCGTCAAGTACAAGCTTGCGATCGGCATCGGAAATAGAACCGTTTAATAAATTTTGATGGGCTTCGAGCGTTGTCTTCACACGGGTAAAGAAGGTAGCCAATTCGGAAGAAATCTTCACTTCTCCACTTGCCTCTGCGAGCAATTGATCCATAAAACTTAAGAACCGACGCAAATAGTATAGCGTAACCATACTTACACCATTACCTACTAAGGCATTATTGGCATCGTTCCATTCAGGACGCTGCGTATTCATCCAAATTCCCCCTTCCGGGATGAAGTTTGAAACCTTCGCAAGCACTGTGGCTAGGATTTTCTCGATGAAATTCACCTTGTGGATAGCTTGTCCTGCGTTTATCAGTAACGCACCGTCGATACCCAGGCTTTTGCGCTTTGCTTGAATGGCCTCTTCCGCTTCGTGGTCAAAGTCAATAGTATTCTTAGGATCTTTTAAAAGGTCCGAGTACTCCTTGATGCGGTAAGGAACATTCGCATAAACAAAATGATCTTGAGTGAAGTATTCCTTTAACGTACCTGGATAATAGTCTTCGATGAATTCAAGGAACTTGAGTAAATAGATGATCTGATGGTCACCCCAATAACCAATATAAGACCAAGGGTTATCCGGCTCGATGGTTTCCCAATCAAAACCGTCTTTAATGACGCGGTAAGGATTGTATCCATCAAATGTGGTAGCATTCAAGAACTTATGAATCATTCCCTCCATGAACTCCGGATAAGAATGCGCTAATGCCTCCCAATTCTGAAAAATATCGCGCCAGTTTCCCTGGTAATCTAAAATCTTCGACCCATCAACTTCATTGCGGGTGTTGATTGAAAATTTATTCCAAGGTCGAGATGGATCTCCATGGCGACGACTGAATTTTAACGGCAAGTATTCGTAACTCAAGCGCTTAAAATCGGCGTCTGTTGCTTCAGTAGCAAGAGCCTTTAACGTTTGAAGCGTAAAGGTTTCTTTAAGTCCTACTAAGGTTGACTCTACCCTCTTGTAGACCTCAATATTTGCTTTGTGTATGTAGTTGGTGAAATCCGCTTTTTCAATGGTGTAATTGTCATCAAATATCCCACCGCGCATAATGTTGAACATGGTGCTCGCGAAGTGACGGATGTTTAACAATCGATCATTCGTCAGCTGCAAGCCGTCTGAAGCCGCCACCAATTCCACGAGATGTGCTGAACCTTCTTCCACATCGGCCGCGACTTCCGAATGTAAAGACTCAGGATTTTCAAGCTGTCTCTTATACACATCTGACGCTG
>ENA-OSIY01001864-OSIY01001864.1-marine-metagenome-genome-assembly--contig:-NODE-1864-length-11144-cov-3.804102_pt1 | contig 11144 bp, 9 predicted proteins | sample MGYA00237884_ERZ534233 | MGnify/ENA primary metagenome ERZ534233 (study PRJEB26412, sample SAMN06343840) | marine metagenome | isolation source: estuarine water | place: USA: Columbia River Estuary... | reverse complement strand
CTATTTAGGTTATTGCCAGATTGGTAAGGTTCACTGGGAAGCGTTCGTAGATGGCGATACACATATCGGTGATGGTGGTGTCAGTGGATTACGATATGTCAGTGGTGAAGTTACTATTGACTTTGGACATGATACTTTAGATAAAAAACAACACCAAGATACGATTGCACAATATGCTGAATGGTTACAGAAAAATGGTTTAAGTATCGATGATAAATCACTTGCACATGGTTGGTTACATGTTGCATCTATTGATTTTAGCCAATATGGTAGTATGACTACTGCACAGATTCAGGAGTTCTTAAGTCAGTTTTTAGATATATACAAGATACAGATTATCGAAAACGGTGTAGTAACAACTGAAGCTGACTATGATTATCACTGGAATAAACCCAACTTTGAAACCACACAAAAATCTGAGTTGTATCCAACTTATAAATCATTCTGTAATAACACGGACTAAACATGAAAGTTATCAATATTAAACAAGAAGGAGCAAAAACATTTTTTGTCACATGGACATTACATGACTTTTGCAACTTCCGTTGTAGCTATTGTCCACCGGGCTTAAATGGTGGCAATCGTAGAAGCGTTACATTTGAACACGTAAAGAAGTTCTTTACTGTACTTAAATCTAAACTTGAACCAGATCGTAAAATCATCGTTGCTTTTAGTGGTGGTGAACCTACATTACATCCTGAGTTCTTAGAGATTGCAAAATGGTTATATGAGAACAATGTTGAAGTTACTATGACTAGTAATGGTGGCAAAGGTGTTGAATGGTGGAGAGAAATAGAACCATACATTGCTCACTTGGTCATCAGCTATCATCCTGAGTTCAGTAAGTTTGATAAGATACTAGAAAAAGTTGAGTTCTTAAGTCAACATTGCTGGGTCAATGTTGACTTTATGATGGATCCATTTCGTTGGGATGAGCAGATAGGTTTTGCTAATGAACTACGTAAGTTTGAAACCAACGTGGGTGTTATCCACTTACCTATTCAGCAGAACTTTGGTACTACTAATGAAGGATTGCATAGTGGATACACACAAGAACAGCGTGACTTCTTAGCCGCTCCACCAAACTACTATGGCAAGTATATCATCCCTCCACACAAGTTAGCACGTAGTGGTGGCTTCTTAGGTAGAGGAGCAATGAGTGTTACATACGATAATGGTGTAAAAGAAAAGCTCGACTACAAAACATTAATCGGTAATGACTTAAATCAGTTTAGTGGCATGACTTGTAATATTGGTCTAGAAGGATTAATATTAGAGTTTGAAACTGTATATAGAGGTTATTGCCATGTAGGTGGTGAAGTAGCTAATCTATTAGATGAAGATTTTGATTTACCTATAGGTCCTGTTGTTTGCGACAAACAACGTTGTGCTTGTTCAGTTGATATTGAGGTAACTAAATATATAAATGAATGATCATTTTTGCCCCAACCCTTTTATATATCTAACAAACAGTCTTGAGGGAACTGTAAAGTATTGTTGTCTTGTACATAGAGGTATCAAAGACAATGATGGTAATACTTTTGAAAGTGCCAAAGCCTCAACTAATGAAATATGGAATAGTGCCGACCTAAATAATGTAAGACAACAAATGATAGATGGTGTTGCAGTTAAAGACTGTCAACAATGTTATGATTTGGAAAAGATCGGCGGCGGTAGCTTACGTAATGACTTGATGGCTTACTGGATGAACGGTAAAGGTCGTGCTAAGTTTGAGAAAGCTATGGAAGAATACAAAGCAGGGCAAGGCATGTCAGGTCCTGTTAGTGTAGAGATTCGTTCGGGTAGCATATGTAATCTCAAATGCAGAATGTGCTATCCAACTGCTAGTATTCTTATTGAGAAAGAGTTTAAAAAGATTCATAAGACTGAACCAAGTTGGACTAAGATAAGTATGGATCAAGGTAGTAGTCACATTGACCACGACAAATACTTTGATGAGATTGTTAATAACTTTGACCATATTGATATACTACGCTTCAGTGGTGGTGAACCATTCTTAAACGATACTACTAATGCAGTTATTGCCAAAGCAGCCGCAAGTGGGCACAGTAAACATATTGACTTGTGCGTCAATACTAACTTCACCAAGATAACCACTGAGTTATTGGAAGACTTAAGCAAGTTTAAATCAGTAACGATTGATATCAGTTTAGATGGATACAAGCAAGTACATGAGTATATTCGTACAGGTTTAAACTGGGATACGATAGAAGAAAATCTAGTAAAGATTAGACCATACTTAAATGATAACTTTACGATTACTACAAATACAACAGTTCAAAACTTGAATGTATTGTATTTGGAAGATATATTAAAATGGACATTGACTGAGTTAAACATCACTCCTGTATTTTGTGTACTAGATAATCCAAAATGGTTAGCTGTACGTAATATGCCACCTGCAATGAAGGAAGAAGCAAAAGCACGATTAAGAAGATTGATTGATAGTGATATGGTTAACAACTTTAAATACCCACATTGGCTTGCGGGTAGGATAACAAGTGTGATAGAATCTATAGACTTGCCCGCGGATGATAAAGAGTTTAATCGTTTCTTATACTTTACTGATGTAACAGATAAAGAACGTAGTCAGGATTATAGAGTAAACGTACCCGAAGTAGCATCTTATTACGAGCAATATTACCCAATAAAAGAAATCTAATAATGTCCGAAAAAATAAAAAACAATAGTTGTTGTGCATTGCCATTTATGCATGTGCAAAGTGAACCAGACGGAAAGATTAAGTTATGTTGCCTTGCTAAAAATACAGTTAAAGATGCAAATGGTAATCCATATAACTTTGGTAAAGATAAAATAGATACATTCTTTAACAGTGATTACATGAAAAACATTCGTAAAGATATGTTAAACGATGTACAAGTTGCTGATTGTAAAGGATGTTATGACGAAGAAGCCGCAGGTGGCATCAGTCAACGTCAAGTGTACACACAAGAATGGATTGCAAAAGATCCTTCTATTGAAGAAACAATGCTTCAATCAGAACATAATGATTACTATGTAGAGCCTAAGGTTAAGTATTTTGATTTTAGATTCGGTAACATGTGTAACTTGAAATGTCGCAGTTGTGGCCCTGTTAATAGCATTCAACTATTAAAAGAATCACGTGAGATTGAGCATCCAGAAAAGAATAAGTTCTTTTTATACAATGAGCATGAGATTGACAATATCAATGATTGGTATCAAACACCAATGTTCTTTGAGAACTTCAGAGCGCAAGAAGAAAACATTAGACAGATTTACTTCACTGGTGGTGAACCAACTATCATTGAACAGAACTATGAGTTATTACAACACTTAGTAGACACAGGTAAAGCGTCACGTGTATCATTGATATTCAGTACCAACATGACAAACATTCAGGATCGTTTTGTTAAGTTAGTTGAACAGTTTGAACGTGTGACATTTTTAGCAAGTTGTGAAGGCTTTGGTGATGTACACGAATATTTACGTGCACCTGCTAAATGGAATGTATTTGAAAAGAACATAACTCGCCTAGCTAATATGGATCCGTGGAAGACAGTTATCATGTGTACTCCGGTTATACAATCAGTAAACTTAGCTGATATAACTAAGTTCTTTGAATGGATTGAGAATATTAATGATACGTTTGGTTATTCACGTGTGCAAATATTGCCCATCATATTAACATTCCCTAGACATTTAGATTTAGAAATATTGCCATTAGAAATGAAACAAAAAGCACTGGCTAAGTTAGAAGATTTTGTAGCTAAACATACTAGATTACAAGATAGCATACACTTCATGGGCAGAATGAATGTGATACGTGATAAGTGTAACAAGGATAGTTTTGATCCTGAAGCACTAGTTAAGTTTAGAACATACACATTTATGTTAGATGAGCATAGAGGTCAAAGTTTAGCCAATGTTAATCCTGAGCTATATAATCTATTACAATCATTATAATGAACATTGAAGAAATCAAAAACAATAAAGTGTTTTGCCTACATCCTTGGGTCACTCAGATTAAAGATAACTTAGGGCATGTTAAACTATGTCCAGCTAAGAACAACTTTAACGCAGAAACAAAAGATTTGCGTTTAGCCTGGAATAGTGATAGTATCAAACAGATTCGTACTAATATGATGACTGGTTGTCGCACAGATGAAATGTGTGAAGGATGTTATACATTAGATGAGCAATCTATACCAAGCGAACGTACAAAATCATTACATCTAGTTCCTATTGAAAAGATAGAAGAACTATTGAATGACACATCTGAAGACGGCACCATTGGTAGAGATGCTGAATATTTAGAACTTAGTTTAGATATTAAATGTGAGTCATTGTGTGTACAATGTAATCGCATGACTAGCCAAAAATGGAAAGACACTACACAGTTTCTAGTAGACACAGCACAGCATAGAGTTATTAAAGCAGACTTTAGAACTCGTTATAACTTTGACGAGGAGTTATATAACTGGTCGGATCAGGGTATGAAGTTCTGGCCTACATTCTGGGAAGTTATCCCTAACGTTAAACATCTGTTCTTAACTGGCGGTGAACCATTTGAATCAGATAAGATGATAAGACTGATTAACGAACTGTCACAAAAAGAGTTTGCTAATGATTTAAAAGTAACTATCAATACGACTGGCAACTATGTACCTAAAGATATGTGGGAAACATTCAAAGCTTTTAAGAAAGTTACATTACTTTTTAGTATTGATGCTGTGGGTGAGAAAGCTGAATGGTTGCGTTTCCCTCTAAACTGGGATAACTTTGTAAGCAACGTGCGTTTAGCCGATGAGAAGAATATTCACTATGAGTTTACTACCAACATACATTCATTGAACTTAGCGTATGTACCTGAGATTTATGAATGGTTATGGGAATCAAAGTTGAACAATGTTACCATGCATCCTATCAAGTTTACGTTTAATCATAGACCTAGCTACTTAGATGTACGCTTTGTTGAGCAAGATACCAAACAGTTTATCAATCAAAAGATATGGGACTTTTATGGCAAGTACAATCAAAATCATCCAGAAGGATACTTTCAGAATCTAATGGGTTGTTTAGATTTTATGTGGCAACATAAAGACTATCGTAGAAATGAGTTGATTAAAGAGTTTGTAAATACAATGGATAAAACTAGAAACACAAAGTTTAGTGTTCTATTCTCAGAACTGGATGAAAAAATATGAAATTTGAAGATTATAAAGATAGTAAAACCTTTTGTGTATATCCCTTTATACACTTAGCTACATTGACTAATGGTAGTATTCCACCTTGCTGTGTAGGTCATAGTACTAATGCAATGATTAATGAATCTGCTAGTATCAAAGATGCATGGAATAGTAAAGAGCTTAAAGATATTCGTGTTAAGATGTTAGCCGGTGAAAAAGTAACAAACTGTTCTCAATGTTATAATGATGAGTCTGGTGGTGTTAATAGTCATCGTACACAATCAAATGATTTTTACTATAAGACTTACAAAGAAGATGTTGACTTAGCTATGGAATCTGTACTAGAAGATGGTACAATGACTATCGATCCTTTTACACTAGATATTCGTGCAGGTAACACATGTAACTTAAAATGTGTAATGTGTAGACCAAACGAAAGTAGTAAATGGTTACCTGACGCTAAACGTATTTTAGCAGTTACCAAAAGTGATGAGTTAAAAATCGATTGGAATGTAAAAGCCAGTATCAATACTAAAGATTTTACATGGGTAGAACGTGAAGAATTTTGGGATGATTTTAAAGAGTTAGTTCCTGGATTGAAAGAGATTATCTTTGGTGGCGGTGAACCATTCTTAAGCAAGAGTATTAACAACTTGATTCAGTATATGGTTGACACTGAACACAGTAAACATATTAAGATTCGTTTCCATACTAATGGCACAAACATACCTGAAAGTTTCTGGCCCTTAGTAGAAAAGTTTAAAGAGATTGAAATGATTTTCTCTATAGATGGATTTGGAGATCAGAACTATTATGTACGTTATCCTGCTGAATGGGATGAAGTTGTTAAAAACTTATGGTTATCTGATGCATCTAATGCTAAGACAATGGTACTGTATAGTTTGCACTCACTAAGTATGTTGAATGTAGTTGATTTTTATCGCTGGAGACTAGAACAACCGTTTAAGAATGTTAATAATATTCCTTTAGTATTGGGCAGAGTATACAATCCTACTTATTTAAATCCACAAGGATTGCCACAAACAGTTAAAGATGCTATTCTTAAAAAGATTAATGATTTTGTTAGTGAACATAAAGAGAAGTATGATCCATGGTATTTTGATAGTTTGTTAGCCAATGCTAAATGGATTATGGATTTTGCCTTTACCAATCACAGAACATTAGATGAATATATTAGAAATCTGGATGAAGTTAGAGGAACATCTTTTGAAACAACTTATCCTGAGCTATATCAACTACTAAAAGATGCAAGCCAATAAAGATACGTTTTGTGTATTACCTTTTGTACATGCCGTACTGAATCCATACGACTCAACGAAACACAAGACAAATGCATTACCATGCTGTCGTTATACGCATTCTGGTACTGAGCATTTTGAAAGTGTAGATCCTATTAATAAATCTCCAACTTGGATAAAACTACAAGAGCAGTTTTTAAATGGTGAAAAACCAGAAGGGTGTAATCATTGCTGGCGAGATGAAGCTCATAAAGTTCGTAGCTATAGAGAACTTATGTTAAAAGATTTTAGTCATGTGGTAAATGATGAATCTTATAAAGAAAAGAAGTTATTATTCTTAGAACTTATGTTTGGCAATACATGCAACTTAGCTTGTAGAAGTTGTGGATCTACCTTTTCTAGTAAATGGGTGACAATCGATAAGCATTTATTAGCAAGAGGAATAAATGCAAGTAATCATACTCCTAACATTGAGTTCACTAACTGGCGAGACTTAGATTTGAGTCACTTAACTCAGTTAAAGATTATGGGCGGAGAACCTTTCTATCAAAAAGGCGCATTAGATTTGCTTGGCTATCTGTCTGAGATTGATGTACTAAAAAACATATACGTGACGATACCCACAAACTGTACGATAGCATTAAATGATAGATGGAAAGAGTTATTATTACAAGCTAAACGAGTGCATTTGGGTATAAGCATTGACGCCCCGGGTAAGTTAAATGATTATTTACGTGAAGGCTCTGATTGGGCCAACATAGAAGAAAATCTGTATGGATTCCATGAGTTTGTAAAAAAACAGTCTTATAGTAAGATGCACATAACATTTAATACGGTTGTTAGTGTATATAATGTGAATAAACTAAAAGAAATAGAAACGTATTTTAAAAAACGATTCTTATGGAGACACTATTCTGATATTGCATATTATCCTGCATACATGGATATAGCATTATTGCCCGATAAGGTCAAACAGAATATAATAGAGGTTGGTATACCAGCTAGGATATCTACTTATATGAAATCTAAAGAATATTCTGAAGAAAGCTTTAAGCAGTTAAAGTTTATGACTTCTACGATGGATGAATACCACAATAAAAATCTAAAAGATTATAACCCACAAATGTATGACTGGATAATGAATGACTAATAACGAAAACTTTTGCCACGCACCTTGGACACACATCTATACTAATCCTGATGGTAGATTACTACCTTGTTGTTTATATGTAGATAACAACCAAGAGTTCCCCAATCTAAATGACACTCCGTTGGAAGAAGCACTTAATCATCCTAGAATAGTTAAGCTACGCCAAGAGTTCTTAGAAGGTAAAGATCCTGCAGGGTGCTTTAGATGCAAAGCGCAATCTAAGATATCAAAGTATACCTATCGTGATAAGATGAATAACTATGGTAGAGAAGCTAATCCGGAACTTAAACCAGATGGTACTCTGTCGTTAGCAGACTTTCATCCTACTTTTTTAGATATTAGATTTGGAAATCTTTGCAACCTAAAATGCAGAACATGTAGTCCTACTTTTAGTAGTAGTATTGCAGTTGAACATAATAAAATATTTGGGACTACTCATCAAATATTGTTTAGTTTGAATGATAGTTCTATCGATACTATTTTCTCAAAGTTAGATAGTGTAAAGCATATCTATCTTGCAGGTGGTGAGCCATTGATTGAAGAAAATAACTATGTCTTATTGAACAAGTTGATTGAGCGTGGTTTAAAACCTAGCTTGTTGTATAATACTAATCTAACTAACATTAAGTTTAAAGATAAGAATCTAACTGATTTATGGCAACATTTCCCTGAAGTAGAAATGACTGTAAGTTTAGATGGTTACGGTAAAGTAAATGATTACATTAGATTTGGATCAGATTACGAACAGATTATACAAAATATTTTTACGATTAAAGAACGTAATCCTCATGTTAGATTTACTATCAACTCTGTTGCTAGCATAATGAGTATGAGGTCTATTCCTGATTTATTTAAAGATTTAATTACACGTAATGTATGTATTCCTAGAAACTCTTGGTTTTCTATATGTCATCATCCAGATGAGTTTGATCCTACTGTTCTTCCTATAGAATCTAAAAATGAAATAAAAGCTCAATATGAAGAATACATATCATGGCTAATCAAAAACTATTCAGATCCTGATAAATCTCAACTACCATTTATTATAAAAAATATAAGAGGCTTGATTGAATATATGATGTCCACTGACAACTCAGGTCAGTTAGCATATGCTATAGAAAAGTTAGAGTTTTTAGATAAAGCAAGAAATACTAACTTCAGGGAAGTTATAAAACTATGAGTTATTTTTTGTAGTAATATTCTACTGGTTTGGTAGGAGCCTGATACTCACGCAAGTCAATATGTAAGGGTGTTCCATGATCTATCCAGTTAATAACATGTCTAGCAAAAATTAAGTTATTCTCATCGTTAAAATGACAATGTTTTAGATCCGGACCACCTGTAGGTCGCTTAAAAAAATGACAATCAATATCAGATATATCCCGAAGTGTTGAACCTGCCCAGTTGGGAACAAATGAGAATCTCGTATTATCAAACACGGGAATTAATAATGTGTCACTTCGGGTGCGTAAGATATCACTAATCATCAACTTGTGAAAATCAATTTCCCTATCTTGATTTTCTAAATATACATAATAATCGTATGCCGCTTTAAATACTTCACGGTCATCCTCATCTACACTATACTTCATTTTTTCTTCACAATGTACAAGCCCGGGTATATGAGGATGTCCTGCACGAATATTTGGTACCCACAGTCTACCCCAATCAGTAACTATGAATATAATTTTGTCATATGTACGTTGATACTTTTTAAACTGAGAATAGCTATAATATAAACTACTACCCCTTACTGAATGATTAGCTACCCTTATATTTTTTTCTATTTCAATATGATCTATCCAACTTTTTCGGGCCGTAGCTTCTTCTAATCCTATATAGTCGGCATGCAAGAATGGGTTATTACATGAATAACTATCACCAAATATACCTATCTTCATAGTTCTATCTTACTACAAAGTATTCTTCAATGTATGCTTCTTTAGGCATAGGATGTGGACTTACGTATAAAGATGTGTCTACATAATATGGTCTTTTCCGATCACTTTCAATGTATTTAAGTAAATCCTGACCTAATATCATATTATTATCCGGCGACATGTGAGCAAATCGTTTATCATTTGTTATATTTTGAAATGATATTTCACAGTAGTTCATGTCTATTAAGGAAACATCAAGTAGCCCGTTGTAACCTAAATCAATCTCATAAACTTCTTTTAAAGGATCTAAACACCCTGTCCAAGAAGGTATCAATATAACATTAGGGGCTATACTTTTTATTTTATCCAATAAGAGTTCGTGAAATAATGCAGACTGTATGTCATCTTCTACATATAACTTATAATCACGTAACGTCTTTAATATGGTTAAATCATGGTCGCTATATGAATCTTCCTCTCCTGGTTTGCCAATTCCCGGTTTACCTTGCGTTAATAAATGATTAATTTGTGCAAGATTAAATGCATGTTTTACTGTGTGATGATCTGCATTTGGTATATAGTACCTACCAAAACCAGTAACTACAAAAATAACTAAGTCAAACTTATGGTAGTTTTCTTTGAATAAGTTGTAACTCCAATATAGATTAGTTCCTGCTTTACCAAAATTGTCAACATTGTGGACTTGTCCTATAACGTCAACCCAAAATGTTTTATCTTTCGGAACATGTGCATTGCCGGGTCTTGCCGCAAAACTATCACCAAATATACCTATTTTCATACTTTTCCTAATATGCATATATTTATCTAGCGGTAATAAATCGATAAATATTGTATGTTCATTATAAAATTCTTTAAAAAACTAGTACGTGAGTACAAATACCGTAAACGCATCAAAGAGTTGCGTAAAAGAGACCCCTTCATTTACTAATGAATTATTTGGGGGTATCGTCGGGTTTTCACGACGCCGCTATCAGTTTAATAGATGATAGCGGTAATATCCTCTTTGCCGGGCATAGTGAACGCTATAGTAAACACAAGCATGATAAACATCTGTGCATGGATATAGTTAACGATGCACTGTCATATAGTACCTCTAGTAACATTGAAGTTCACTATTACGAACGACCATTCGTAAAATATTTAAGACAACTACGTGCCGGAGAAAAGCCTCCACTATCCAATCTATCTACAAAACAAATAATAGGTGAAGGATTGCTACATAAAATATTTGATGGTCGCGGTGGCAAAGTACATACACACAACCATCACTTAAGTCATGCTGCCGCAGGGTTTCAAACAAGCATATACGATGACGCTACTGTAGTTGTGATTGATGCTATCGGTGAATTTGATACTATCAGTATTTGGAATGCTTGGTATGATAAGAACGGTATAGCAAAATATAAGAAGTTATGGGGTCAAAAGTATCCAGATAGTATTGGATTATTTTATAGTGCTATGACGCAAAGAGTAGGACTACGACCATTAGATGAAGAATACATATTGATGGGTATGGCAGCTTATGGTAAATCAAAACCAGTAGATAAAATGTCCAATGAGTTAATAGAATCATACAAAGATATTACATTCAGAGCTGTCTCTTATACACATCTCCGAGCCCACGAGACAGGCAGAAATCTCGTAT
>ENA-OSIY01001859-OSIY01001859.1-marine-metagenome-genome-assembly--contig:-NODE-1859-length-11156-cov-4.979511_pt1 | contig 11156 bp, 10 predicted proteins | sample MGYA00237884_ERZ534233 | MGnify/ENA primary metagenome ERZ534233 (study PRJEB26412, sample SAMN06343840) | marine metagenome | isolation source: estuarine water | place: USA: Columbia River Estuary... | reverse complement strand
ATTCCAATTCATTCATTAGGTGATAATGCGCCTAAATATAAAAGAGATTTTATAACTTATAGCTACCCCAAAATAATTAATCACGATTCTGATATTGAAAAATTAGATATTAAAAATTCATTAATTAAAATTTTATCACATCATAATTATTCAAATAAGTCATGGGTGTGGGAACAGTACGATCATATGGTAATGACAGATACAATTCAAAAACCAGGCGGTGACTCTGCTGTTGTTAGATACCACGGAAAAAACAAGGGAATAGCTGCCACAGTTGATTGTGTTCCAAGATATTGTAAAGCCCATCCAAAATCAGGAGCAATGCAAGCTGTATGTGAAACTTGGAGAAATCTAATTTCAGTTGGAGCTCAGCCTATTGCAATTACTAATTGTTTAAATTTTGGAAATCCCGAAAAAAAAGAAATTATGGGTCAGTTTGTTGATAGCATTAGTGGAATGAAGGAAGCTTGCGAAGCATTAAATTATCCGGTGATATCTGGAAACGTATCTTTATATAACGAAACAAATGGTGTTGCTATTTATCCAACTCCAACGATTGGTGGAGTTGGTCTTTTAAAAAATATTAACAATATGATGACATTTAATTTTAAAAATACAGAAAATATTGTTGCTGTTGTTGGTGAAACATCAGGTCACTTAAGTCAAAGTGCTTTAATTTATGATATTATAGGAAACAAAGAAGGCCCTCCCCCGCAAGTTAATTTAAAAGAAGAAAAGAAAAATGGTCTTTTTATAAGCGATCTAATCAAAGAAAAGTTAGTTAATGCAGTTCATGATATATCTCACGGTGGAATAATAGTTACTTTAGCTGAAATGTGTATGGCATCTAATATCGGCGCAAAAATTAAAGTTTCTGGATCAAATAGTGATAAAATTAAATATTTATTCGCAGAAGATCAAGCTAGATATTTAATTGAAATTAGTAAGAAAAATTTAGAAAAAATTAAAAAAATTGCAAATTCTAAAAATATTAAAATAGATATTATTGGCAAAACTCAAAGTGAGATATTTGAAGTAGAAAATGATTTTAAAGTTAGCGTTAAAGAATTAAAGACAAAAAATGAAAGTTGGTTTAAAAATTATAACAAAAATTAACTATGGCTATTAAACAAGAAGAAATTCATAAATTATTAAAAGAAGGATTTCCGGATGCAGATATTGAAATAAATGATTTAGCTGGTGATGATAATCATTATGGTGCCAAAATTAAATCTTCAAAATTCAAAGGTAAGACTAGAGTTCAACAACATCAAATGGTATATGCTTCTCTCAAAGGAAAAATGGGGAATGAATTACACGCTTTAGCGCTAACTACGGAAGAGAAATAATATGACAAATATTAATGAAAAGATAAAAGATATTATAAGCAAAAATAATGTAGTTTTATTCATGAAAGGTACTCCTGAAATGCCTCAATGTGGATTTTCAATGACTGTTGGTAATATTTTAAAAGAACTTAAAGTAAAATTTATTGGAGTTGATGTTTTAGCTGATCCTGAGATAAGACAAGGAATTAAAGATTTTAGTAATTGGCCCACTGTACCTCAACTTTACGTTAAAGGAGAATTTATTGGTGGCTGTGATATTGCTAAAGAAATGTACGAAAAGGGTGAATTACAAAAAATTCTTAAATAAAAATTATCTAGAATAATATTCAACAACTAATTTGGGTTCCATTTGTACTGGATATGGGATCTGGTCATATTTTGGAACTTTGTTAAACTTTGCTGTCATTTTTTTATGATCAGCAACAATATATTCCGGAACTTCTCTTTCTTTGCTTTGTGTTGCTCCGATAATTGGAATTGATTGCTTAAATGAATCTTTAATTTCTATTTCATCATTTTCAGAAACTAAGTAACTAGAAATATTTACTTTTCTTCCATTCACTTTTACTTTTCCATGATTAATGATTTGTCTTGCAGCAAAAACAGTGATTGCAAATTTAGCTCTATATATAACTGCATCTAATCTTCTTTCTAACAAACCAACTAAGTTTTCTCCTGTGTCACCTTTATTCTTATAAGCTTTTCTAAAAAGATTTCTAAATTGTCTTTCGCTTATATTGCCATAATAACTTTTTAATTTTTGCTTAGCTTGTAATTGAATATTGTAATCTGAAGGCTTGCCTTTATTTCTTTGTCCATGTTGACCCGGACGATATGCTCTAGTGTTGAAGGGACTTTTTGGTCTTCCCCAAAGGTTTACACCAAGTCGTCTATCAACTTTGTGAGTAGAATTTATTCTTTTTGTCATATTTTAAAGTGCCTTGTTATAATAACCCTCATTCTTTTAGTCAATGTTACTCTCATTCTTTATATTTAATTAAAGAACTAATAACTCCTGATAAAGTTCTTATTTCCTGCGTAGAAAGTGAACTTCGATGAAAAATATTTTTAACACTTCTAATCATTTGTTGTTTTTTTTCCTCTGGTTTCAAAAAGCCTACCTTATCTAAATGAGATATTAAAAAATCTAAAAAAGCATTAACTTCTTTCTTTTTTGCATCCTCACTTCTGTATAAATTCTTAACGATAGGTTCAAATTTTTTTGAAGCAATAAATAATTCGAAAGCAAAAATAGTTACTGCATGGGATAAATTTAATGACTTAAATTTATTACTTGTTGGAATGTTAACTAAATAATTAGCATTAATAAGATCATCATTACTCAATCCGGATGCTTCTGGTCCAAAAAAAATTCCGCTTTTTTTATGAAGAATACTTTGTTTTTTTATAATTTTTACAGCTTCATTTAAATCTATAATTTTTTTATTAACCGATCTACTTCTTGATGTGGTTGCAAAAATATAATCTAAATCAGAAACTGCTTGATCATTATTTGTAAATAATTTTGCTTTATGAACAATATCTTTGGCTTCTACAGCTGTATATACTGCACTTTTGTTTGGCCAGCTATCTCGTGGGGATACTAATCGTAAATTTTCAAAATTAAAATTTTTTAATGATCTTGCTGCTGCTCCTATATTTTCTCCAAGTTGAGGTCTAACTAAAATAAAATGAATATTTTTAAATAACATTAAAAATTTGCAGGCGCCTTGTCTTTATATAGCTTGTAATCAATGCTATCTATTAACGCTCTAAAGGAAGCTTCAATTATATTTGGAGAAACTCCAATAGTAAACCACACGTCGCCTGTATTATCCGTGCTCTCAATTGATACTCGGGTAATAGCATTAGTTCCAGTATTTAAAATTCTAACTTTATAATCTAATAATCTTAAATCTTTTAAATATTCACTATATTTTCCAATTTTATTTACATTAGCTCTAATTGCATTATCAATCGCGTTTACAGGTCCATTACCTGAGCCTTCGCAAATAATATCTTTTTTATCAACCTGCAAAACGACTGTTGCATAAGAGTTAACAAGATCATTGTCATCACTTCTGCTAACTTTAACTTCATATTTTTTAATATTTAAATAATTAGGTACTTCACCTAATAATCTTCGGGTTAACAGTTCAAACGAAGCATCAGCTCCGTCATAAGCATATCCAATAAATTCTCTATCTTTAACCTGTTCTAATAATTTTTGAACTTTTGGATCGTCTTTATTAATTTTAATATTTAACTTTTCTAATCTTGATAAAATATTTGATCTTCCTGACTGATCGGAAACAACAATATTTCTTTTATTACCAACAGATTCTGGAACAATGTGTTCGTAAGTTTTTGGATTTTTCTCAACAGCAGAGACATGAAGTCCGCCCTTATGTGAGAAAGCTGAAGCCCCAACATAAGCGGCATGATTATTAGGCTTTCTGTTTAATATTTCATCTAATAATCTAGAACATTCAGTTAAATATTTAATTTTTGTTTCTTCCACTGAGATATCAAATTTATCTTTAAAATATTTCTTAAATAACAAAGTTGGAATAATCGATACAATATTTGCATTTCCACATCTCTCACCTAAGCCGTTCAACGTTCCTTGAACTTGCCTTGCTCCAGATTTAATAGCAGCAAGTGTATTTGCTACTGCATTTTCAGTGTCATTATGAGTGTGAATTCCTAAATTCTTTCCGGGAATAATTTTTGCAACATCGCTTACAATTTCTTCAATTTCAAATGGTAATGTTCCACCATTGGTATCGCATAGGACAACCCATCTAGCTCCGTTATCATAAGCTGAACGAATGCATTTAAGTGCATAATCTTTATTATTTTTATACCCATCAAAAAAATGTTCAGCATCAAACATATATTCTCTATTATTTTTTACAAAATGCTTTGTAGTATCAATAATATTTTCTAAATTTTCATCCTTTGAAATTCCTAAAGCTACATCTACGTGAAAGTCCCAGGTTTTTCCTACAATACAAACAGACTTGGTATTAGAGTTTAAAATAGCAGAAAGACCTGGATCGTTTTCCGCGCTTCTACCAGATTTCTTTGTCATTCCAAAAGCAACTAAAGTTGAATTCGATAGTTTTGGAGGTTTGTTAAAAAAATTAGTGTCGGTTGGATTTGCTCCTGGCCATCCTGCTTCAATATAATCAACTCCTAATTTAGATAATGCAATAGCAATCCGATTTTTTTCATCCATAGAAAAATCTACGCCCTGCGTTTGAGCTCCATCTCTTAAAGTAGTATCAAATATAAAGATTTTTTCTTTGCTCATTATTTATGTTTCCAATGAGTCTTATCATTAAGATCTTCAATTAAAATTCCATTTTTTTCAAGATCCAATCTAATTATATCAGCTTTTTTAAAATCTTTATCTTTTCTAGCGAAATTTCTTTGCTCTATTAACTTTTCAATCTCTCTTACATCTAGTTTTGATTTTTTTCTTAAAACATTAAACTGTTCTTGATTTTCATTAAATAGACCAAGAAATTTAAGAGCAGAATTTAAATCTTTTTTAGCAGTAGCATCTCCAGTTTTGGCTTTGTTATAAAGACTATGGATGCTTGTTATAAATTTCGGTGTATTTAAATCGTCTAATAAAATATTTAAGAGTTCATTGCTAATTTCATCATCATTAGGAGAATATAAACTATACCAATTCTCTAATATTTTTTTATTTATTTCTAAAATTTTTAAATTCCAGTCTAAGGGCTGTCTATAGTGAGTGCCTAAAATAGACAATCTAATGACCTGGCCATTAATATTATTATTCTTTAAATTATTAATAGTGATGAAATTTCCATCAGATTTTGACATTTTTTTTCCATCAACAGTTACATAACCATTGTGCATCCAATACTTTGCAAAAATACTAGAATCATTTGCGCAAATCGATTGTGCTATCTCATTTTCATGATGAGGAAAAATAAGGTCTAAACCTCCACAATGTAAATCAAATTCTTTGCCTAAATACTTTTCTGACATTACGGAGCATTCTATATGCCAACCAGGCCTTCCTTTTCCCCAGGGAGATTCCCAAAAGGGTTCTTTATCTTTAGAGGGTTTCCATAGTACAAAATCCAAAGGGTTATTTTTTAATTCTGAAATTTCTACTCTTGATCCAGAGATTAATTCTTTTGGATTCTTATTAGATAATTTTCCGTAATCTTTAAATTTATTTACATTAAAATAAACATTGCCATCTTTGATATATGCAAATTTTTTAACTATTAAATTTTCAATCATTTGAATCATACCTTTTATATTTTCAGTAGCTTTAGGCTGATTATTTGGAATTAAACAATTTAAATATTTGCAATCTGCTAAAAAAATATCAGTAACGTTTTTAGTAAGCTCATTAATATCAATTTTTAACTCATTAGCTCTTTGTATGATTTTATCATCTATATCAGTGATATTTCTAACGTAGTTAACTTTATTCTTTCCAAAATTTTTTATTAAGATTCTATATACAAGATCAAAAATAATTAATGGTCTAGCGTTACCAATATGTGGCTCATCATAAACTGTTGGACCGCAGACATACATTCCAACTGAATTTTTATTCAAAGGGATAAATTCTTCTTTTTTTCTACTTAAGGTATTGTAAATTTTTAAACTATTCATTGTTTTCAAATTTACAAATTGGAATTAAGTTCATTTTATGAAGATTTCTTTTTCTAATTTTTAAATATTTTTCATAATTTTTATCTTTTGAATTAAGCATAGCTTTTTCTAAATCATCATAGGACATTCCTAATTGACGTTCATCAGTTCTTCCATCGGCCCACAATCCATCCGTAGGAGCTGCATTAATAATATCTTCTAATATTTTAAGTTCTTTACCCATCTCCCATACTTGAGATTTTAAACAATCTGCAATTGGTGAAATATCAACACCACCATCTCCATATTTTGTATAAAAACCAACGCCAAAATCTTCTACTTTATTTCCAGTTCCAACAACAATTCCATTATTTGCACCCGCTACCTGATAAAGAGTGGCCATACGCAATCTTGCTCTGGAGTTAGCAAAAGCAAGTTCATTATTAAATTGTCCTAATGATTTTTCAAAACTATTAAAAACTTCATCTAAATTAATAATTACTTCATCTACATTAGAAAATTTACTCTTTAACCATTTTAAATGAGCTCTGCTTAGATCATCTTGAAATTTTAATTGCCTAATAGGCATAGACAAAGCTTTGACTTTCATTCCTGTCATTGCAGAAATAGTGCTTACTACTGCTGAATCAATTCCACCTGAAACCCCGACTACTAAACTGTCAGGTTTTTTTTCCATTGAATTACAATAGTTTTTAATCCAGTTTTTAATGAATTGAACTCTATCTGCTGCTGTCATCATAATATTTTTACTTTTTTTTAAGTTTGAAGCAAAAAAATTATTAAAAAATAATTTTTAAGAAGCTTTTCTAATGGAATTTATTGAGTATTTTGAATTTTTTTTAATTTCTTCAGAAATAAGGAAGGCTAACTCAATAGCTTGATTTGCATTCAACCTAGGATCACAATGTGTATGGTATCTGCTTGATAAATCTTTATCAGTAATATTTTGTGCACCCCCAATACATTCTGTGACATTTTTCCCTGTCATTTCAATGTGAAGTCCCCCGGCGTATGTTCCTTCACCTTGATGAACATCGAAGAAACTTTTAACTTCTGAAATTATATCTTTGAATGGTCTAGTTTTAAATCCAGTGGTAGATTTAATAGTATTGCCATGCATTGGGTCACATGACCAGATTACTTTTTTATTTGATTTTTTAACAGCCTGAATAAGCTTTGGTAAAAACTTTTCAACTTTATCATGACCAAATCTAGCTATTAAAGTTATTCTTCCAGCTTCATCTTCTGGATTTAATATTTCTATTAACTTAATCAAATCTTTTGGATCTAAACTAGGCCCGCACTTAATTCCTATTGGATTTTTAATTCCTTTGCAAAACTCCACGTGAGCGCCATCTATTTGTCTAGTACGATCTCCAATCCATAAAAAATGTGCTGAAGTATCGTGATGTTCGCCTGTTGTTGAGTCTACTCGAGTCATTGCTTCTTCGTATGGAAGATGTAAAGCCTCGTGGCTTGTATAAAAATTAACAGTTCTTAATCTTCTATTTTGTTCAATAGTTATACCGCAAGCATGCATAAAATTTAATGCTTCCATAACTTTATTTTGAATCTCTTTAAATTTTTTATCAGCACTTTTATTTACGAAGTCCATATTCCATAAGTGAACTTTGCTTAAATCTGCAAACCCCCCTTGAGAAAAAGCTCTTAATAAATTTAATGTTGAGGCAGATTGTGAATAAGATTTTAATAATCTTGCAGGATCTGGCCTTCTAGATTGTTCATCAAATTTCATGCCATTAATATTATCTCCCAAGTAACTAGGGAGTTCTTTCCCATTTATAACTTCTGTAGAGGAGCTTCTCGGTTTAGAGAATTGACCTGCAACTCTACCTATTTTTACTATTGGTAAATGTGATGAAACAGTAAGTATTAAAGAAACCTGCAAAATAACTTTAAATAAATCTCTAATATTGTCTGGATGAAATTCTTCAAAACTCTCAGCACAATCTCCTCCTTGAAATAAAAAAGCTTTTCCTTCGCTCACTTCTCCTAACATATGTTTAAGTGTGCGCGTTTCCCCTGCAAAAACAAGTGGAGGAAATTTAGAAATTTCCCTCAAAGCTTCATTTAATTTACCTTCGTTTTCGTAAACGGGTAAATGCTTTGCAGTTTTAGCTCTCCAAGAATTTGGTTTCCAATTTTTCATATTCAACCTACAGTATATATAGAGTGTTCTAAGCCTACAAGAATAAATTATTCGACTGTAACAGATTTAGCTAAATTTCTTGGCTTATCTATGTCGTTACCTTTTTTTAAAGCAACATAATAAGCTAGCAACTGTAAGGGAATGTTACTTAAAAAAGGAGAAAGAAATTTATGTATTTTTGGAATTCTAATTTCTGACCAAATATTTTCACTGGTTGCAACCTCATCTGCATGATCTGAAATTAATAAAATTTTTCCTCCACGGGCAATAACTTCCTGCATATTAGAAATTGTTTTCTCATAAAATCGATCTTTTGGAGCAATAACAATCACTGGCATTCCATTTTCAACTAAAGCTAAAGGACCATGTTTCATTTCTCCAGCTGGATAACCTTCTGCGTGAATGTAAGAGATTTCTTTTAATTTTAAAGCGCCTTCTAATGCTACGGGAAAGTTAAATCCTCTTCCTAAATATAAAGCGTTTGGTACATCTTTATAAATCTTGGCAATTTCTAAAGCTACATCATTTGTTTGCAACGCTTCTTTTACTTTTTCTGGAATCATTTCTAATTCTAACAAATATCGTTGGTAATCAGATTGATTCATGGTGCCTTTTGCTTTTGCCAATCGTAAAGCAATAAGCGTAAGAATGGTAATTTGTGTAGTAAATGCTTTTGTAGAAGCTACTCCAATTTCCGGACCTGCGTGTGTATAAGCGCCTGCATAAGTTTCTCTAGAAATAGAAGAACCTACAACATTACAAACTCCAAAAACAAAGGCGCCATTTTCTTTGGCTAATTTTATAGCCGCTAAAGTATCAGCAGTTTCTCCTGATTGAGAAATGGCAATTACCACATCGTCTTTATTTATAATAGGATTTCTGTATCTAAATTCTGAGGCATATTCTACCTCAACAGGAATTCTCACAAATTCTTCAAGTAAATATTCTCCAACCAATCCAGCGTGCCAAGAGGTTCCACAGGCAATGATAATAATTCTATCTGCATGTAAGAATTTTGAAAGATGATCATCAATTCCAGACATCTTAATCATGCCTTGATCTGGCAACATCCTTCCTCTGTAAGTATCTATTATTGCTTTAGGCTGCTCGTGAATTTCTTTGATCATGAAGTGATCGTATCCCCCTTTTTCTATTTGTTCTAGACTCATTTGTAGTTCTAAAACATTGTGATTTACAAGAGCATCATTCTGTATTTTACGAACTTGAATTTTCTTTCCAAGTTTTATAATCGCCATTTCTTCGTCTTCAATGTAAATGGCTTCTTTTGTGTATTCGATAAAAGGAGATGCGTCAGAGGCAACAAAAAATTCCTTATTTTCTTTCCCGATACCAATAGCGATGGGACTTCCTAAACGAGCAACCACCAATTCATTTGGTTTTGTTTTATCAAAAACAGCAATTGCATAGGCTCCAATCACACTAGTTAGTGCTAATTGAACCGCTTTCCCCAACTTGCATTTTTCGGTTTTCTTTACCTCTTCAATTAAGTTTATCAATACTTCAGTGTCAGTATCGCTTTGAAAAACATACCCCCTGGAAATTAGTTCTTTTTTTAAAGAATCATAGTTTTCTATAATACCGTTGTGTACGATAACTAAATCTCCTGACTGAGAAACGTGTGGGTGGGAATTAATATCGTTTGGAACTCCATGGGTAGCCCATCGGGTGTGTCCAATCCCAATTCGTCCTTTTTTTCTTTCTTCTTCTTTGTTTGTAAGAACCTTATTTAAAAGCATTAAATAAGAATCTTCATTCATTTTAATTCTTTTATACCGCACTATTTTTTGTTCTTTATTGTATTCAGCAGTGCTTAAAAATTTTATATAGTATCTGAGAATTTCGTTTGGATTATCTATAAATACTTTATTTTTGTCTTTTAATCATCATTTCTTCTAATTCATGTTGAATTATTGCCTTGATTACATTTTCACTAATTCCCATCTTTTTAGACAAATTTTGGATGGATTGTTTAACAAGTTTATTTTCATAAAGTTTCAAAGCGTTAATATCACCTTGATTACAATATGGAAACGTTTGGCATTTCTTTTTTATTTGTACAAATTTACCACCAGGTATTTGAGTTTTAGAAGCTCCTCTCCAATTCTTTTTATTTGGTGCTACCCATCCTGGTGTTGAGTACGAACCAGCCGATGATGCTCCTGTAGCTTCAGTAGTTTCACCTCCTTCCAAACTTTCTTGAATTCCTTTAACTTTTTTAACAGGGTCTTTTGGTGTTGCAAGAGAGAATAAAGGTGCTGAGTATTGTCCTGAAGATGCTGAACTAGTGGCCTCAACCGCTTCTTTTTTCTTTTTTCCTTGACAGTGTGCTTTTTGACTAAATCCTTTTGGATTGGTACAATCAATACTGTCTTTATATTTTTTACTCCACTTTTCATCAATTTCAGTTCCTTCTTTTTTAATAGCGTCTTTAAATTTACCAATTTCAATTGCCGTATTATTTGTAGGGTCTTGAACTCTTCTCAATGAAGTTTCTACATTTTTTACTAAATTATCAGTATACCAAAACGATGCAATCACAATAAAGAAAGCCATGAGGGCAAGACCTAATTTCCATCGATTTTTTTTATCGTAAATGTTCACAATAACTAGATTAAGATTGATAAAGATACTGATTAAAAAAATTAAACCGAATTTACTAATTCTAAACTCTATCTTCTTTTAAAAGTCATCATCATCTTCAGATTTCTTTTTTAATTCTAATGTTGGCTTTAACTTATTATTTTTAGGTTTTTCTAATTCAAATTTAGTTTGCGTTGCTTTATCTTTTTTATCTAATGTGTCTTGTTTACCTAAGCCAATGTCTTGTTTAAATTGTTCTTTTAATTCTTTCCAGGTTTGTTTTTCTTTTATAATATCTTCTTTTATTTTAGTTTTCAGCCCCTTGAAATCATATTCTATTTTTGGGTTATCTATGCTTCCTTTCATTC
>ENA-OSIY01001858-OSIY01001858.1-marine-metagenome-genome-assembly--contig:-NODE-1858-length-11160-cov-4.099973_pt1 | contig 11160 bp, 12 predicted proteins | sample MGYA00237884_ERZ534233 | MGnify/ENA primary metagenome ERZ534233 (study PRJEB26412, sample SAMN06343840) | marine metagenome | isolation source: estuarine water | place: USA: Columbia River Estuary... | reverse complement strand
ATTATCAACAAAAAAACTTTCATTTTTACAACAAATAATTAAATGTTCTGGGCCGTATTCATTTATTAAATCCAAAGCTAAAGCATCATTTTCAACATAAATTAATTTTGAATTTGCTATTGCTTGTTTAGCAATTTCTTTTCGTGGTAAATTTTGAATTTGCTTTCTAATTTCTGCTTCAACTTCATATAAAATAGGAGTGCCACCCTTTTTTCTTTCAATGGCTTCTTCTACATATTCTTTTCCGTAAAGCTTTCTAAGTTTTGCCGGAGTAATATTAGCGTAGCTTTCTGCTATGTCTTGTTCGGGGGTAAATGAAAAACCTTTTCCAAAAGCTGTCTCGGCTGCAAACTTAGAATCGAAAGAATCAAAATTTTTCTTAGCCCCATGAAAAAGCTTCGTTGCTCCTTTTGATAACAGACTTACTGCTGACATTACTTTTCCTCTACTCTTTGACGGGCTTCAATAGCCTGTTCTTTTAAATTCATTAGGTTAGCCAGTGAACTCGCTTTCCCCTGCCTGCGGTACAGACCCAGTTCCGATGTTTCCACCGCCAGTCCCTGTAGCTCCAAGTTCCGTAGGTTGTTGAGGTGCTCCTTCAGCGCCCCCCATAGTTCCGGGTTGTTGACCAGCGGCCCCAGTCGCCCCGCCATCTCCTTGTCCAACATTTTGTGCTCCTATGATTTGTGCCATGATTGCTGCTTCTTCAGGGTCGTTAAGAATCTCATCGGGGTCAAGGTCAAGGCTATAAGCCAGCTCGCTGACAATCTTAGAGATTTTAACAAACGGTGCAATCGCAGGGTTCTGTGCAGTTTGTAGGAACATAGTAAGTCGTTGACTACGTACTTCCTTCTGCATCAGGCTGTTTGTTCCCATTGCTTGAATTTCTAAGTCTCCTTGAATATCAAGGTTCCCTTCAAAAAACTGCATGTTCCACTGGAAATATGCTTCACCGATAGGCTTCAGCAAGAAGTCATCAATGTTTTTAATAACTGTTTTAATGTTAAGTGACGCTGCGCCCAACAACATAGACATACCAGAAGCGGTTCGAGTCATGCTCTGTACGCCTGTTTGTCCGTGAGAATAACTAGGTATTCCTGTTTGTTCGTCTGCAAGTTGTCTAAACTTGTCAAACATCATCATGTTTTCTGGTGCTGTGTTAGGGAACTTTAAACCATGTATAGCTTGTCCGGGCATACCAGCTTGTCTTCTGAATATTTTACCCGGATATATTTCCATTGATTGTCCACCTACTAAGGCAGACTCATCTACATCAAACACCAAAGACCCAGCCATTGCTAGGTTATCTACAGCCATTCTTGCATGACCGTTCATAATCTGTTGAGAATCATCCATGTTCTCAGCTACACCAATACCAAAAAAGTTATAAGGATTTCTTTCGTATGGAAAAGCGTGATATGGTAATCTGTAAGGAGTAAATGGATTGACCACTGCTCTTAGTAAACTGTTACCACACACCCAAGCATTAACTTGGACTTCATCTAGATCATCAATATTATCTGAAAGTTCTATACCAACTTCACGTGCATACTCTGCATCCATGATTCCCCAGTATTCAAGCACTTCAAAGTTAGATTGATAGTCTTCATCGCTTCTTGCATCATCTTTTAAATGTGACTCAAAACTTTTCTCTTCGTAGTTAGCACCCATCTGTAAACAATTACGGATAGCATCCTCATCAAAGTAAGGCATGTTACGCAGTTGTCTAAGTTGAGATTTGTTTAGTTTGTGTCTGTGAATAACATACTCACACTCTTCAATACTAGTAGCTCCGGGATCAGGATAAAAATCCCAACAGCTAACAAACTCAATTCTAGGTACTCTAACTTCTAATGGGTTGTAGGTTCTGTTACCTTCTTCGTCTGTATCCCACTTGTGAAGTTTCTTGTTAAAGTTAAATGGTCCTTTTACAATCCCTGTGCCTAGCAGAGAAGATTCTAAAAGAGCATTTCTAATTTCTGATGAACCCTTTGATTCATCTATTTGATCGTGGATAAGTTTTTCCATTCTCCTTGCAGCTTTCTGTGCTGGAGAAATTTCTAAAGCTGTTGGTATAGGACTAAAGCCTTCAACCAATTGGTCTTCTACTTTATCTTCAAGACTGTCCTCAAAGATTCCTTTGTTAAAGGTAGCTCCGGGTTTAAGAACTTTACCATCACCTTCGTATCCAACATTATAAGGATTACCTATTAAATTACCTGCATCATCAGGTAACTCACCCCCACCCATGGTGCTTTCTAATCCGGGTGCACCTGTTTGTGTATCTAAATGAGCACTTGCTAATTCACCTTCTGGTATTTTAGTTTCTGTAATACCAATTGGAAACTTGCCTGTACCAAAGATTACATCAACAAGTTGACCAAAAGCAGCTAGTACTTTTGTTTTGGTAATCTTGACAAAGACTCTAGACTTTTCTGAGTCTCTAAATTTAACAGACTTGTTGTAAAGTCCTCTGTAGTTTTCGTAAGCTCTTAACCAACGTGATTCATCAGAACGTCTTGCATCTTCTGATACTTGAAACCTATCTTTAATGATACCAACAAGATTACTTTTTTGTTCTATTTCTAGATTAAGATTTTTACCAGCTTCACCTTCTACGTCTTCGTAGATGTTGTCAGCGTTTAAAAATGTATTCTCGTTGTTTGCCATAAACTTTAATATCCAAATGTTGAATCAGCCGGTTGATGGATATCTCTTTTTAATCCTCTCAACCTATCGAATGTACTTATCATTCGTGGTCTACTCATTATCATATAACGCAATGCATCATATGCGTGATCTGAAGCATGTGTATCCACATCCTCCGGATTGTTCTTTGATAACGGTATAGACTGTATCTCTCGTATTAAGTTAGGACATGTATTAAATATCTGTAACTTAGGTCTACCATTCTCTTGAACCTTCAGAAACTCGTGTATCTGGATTTTACCCTGTACCCTGTTCTTATCTGCTGGTCTAAGCTTATGTCCTGCTCGTACAAGTGCTTCTCCAACCGTAGGTCCTGTAGTACCTGTTCTAGCCCACGCTGCTGTATCCAAGACACCAGAGACCGAGTAAGGGTCTTCTAGCTCCATACTTGTTATTATACTACCTAATTCTTCTCCTGTCAAGCCTTTTCTGTATAATTCTCGATATATTATTAAAGTTCCATCGTTTTGGTCCATTATTCCCCATAAACAACAGCTTTCTGCAGCGTATCCATAGTCAACTGCTTTAACTCTTTCCCAATGTAAAGGTAATTCAAATGGAGTAATCACATGATTAAGTGGATCAAACTCTACAAATGCTGCTCCTTCTGCTACATCCCAGTTACCTTCAAGCAATTGTCTGCGTTGAATTGGTGGTAACGACTTAAGCATCTGCTCATACACACCATCCTCTGCAAGGTATGGGTTGTCTTCTAGCTTTGCAGGAATAAACTTACGTGTTAGTCCATCTCCTCCTAAGAAACTATGATTATGTTCTGCTGGTTGTATGTATCTTTTCTTAACCCAATGAGAACCAACACCACCCGGGTTAGCGGTGCAGCGAAGGTATGTTTGTATTTCAGGGTCAGTTGTTCTTAAACGTGAAGCAAGATAGTTCCAAGCAAACTCTGTGGGTAAATGGGTGATCTCATCAAACCCTATCCAACTATAAGCTTGTCCTTGGTATCTGTATACGTCTGCATCTCTCTCAAGGAATCCAAACTCAACCTTTGCACCAGAAGGAAAGTTCCAAAGTTTTTCAACTTCTCTAAACTTAGCTCCGGGGAAAGCTTGAGGGTATAACTCACGAGACTTATCAATCATCTCTCTGAGTTCTGGCATAGATCGTCTGAGTATTAAAGCTCTGTGAGCTTTCTTATGACAGTTACGCAGTGGGTCAATAATCATTGCATATGATTTACCACCACCTGCAGCTCCACCGTACAACACATCTTTCTCACCAGCCGCAAGGAAGTCTGTCTGTGGACCTTCGTTGGCGTGGAATAATACTTTGTGATTATCTAGATTGTCTTGTACCGCCTTTGGAAGATTGTCAAGTTCATCTTCAGTGACAGGACCTTCTACAGTCTTATCAAGTTTTTGAATTGTTTCTTTTTGTTTTTTAATAGATTGTCTAGCGTTGTTAAGCTTTGCTTCAAGCTTTTCAATGTTTCTTTTTTTACGACCTACCGTAGCACGAGCAGCTTTGATAGCTTTTTCGGTGCTGGTCTTAGGACGACCTGCTTTCTTTTTAGGAGTTCCGTCTTTCTTTAAGACAAAGTTACCATCATCATCTTGCAAGTAAAGATAAGGATTCCTCTCCCAGTCTTTCGTTTCGTTTTCCATATTTTTTATCTACGTGTTTCTTAAGACCGGGAGTAGAAATTCTTCTATCCGTTTTGTATTCTAACCAATCACATGCTGCCTGAAGGGATACTTCTTCGTTGACAATCATGTTCTCAGCAATTTGTAATGCATCCAGTTCTTCTTCTAAGGGTCTAAGAAACCCTGTAACCTCATCAAACTCATACCCGAATGGTATGGTTGAGGTTGTTCGTTTAATGTATCCGTCTGGAACCAGCTTCATTTTAGATTATCCACATAACTATAAAAGCTGATATAAAACCTATAAGACCCATAACACCCCAGACTTGCATGTCTGTAAGGTCGTTAGTATTAATCATACTATTTACTTTTTTTTCTAGTAGTTCTTTTAACATTTGGTTTCCTCTTTGTTGTTTTTTTTACAGGGGATAAAGCTTTTTTAAATAACTTACCATAAGCTTTTTTTACTTTCTCTACCCATTTATTAATCATTGTCATTGTCTTTCTCCTCGGTTTTCTTTTTACCGAATATTCTATCCCAGTTGTCTCTATAGTCTTGAGTATAGAATCCGGGTCTAGGATTAGCACCCTTACTTCCGTGTGTGTTCTTGTATATTGGCGATGTAAATGTTATTGGTTTCTCATCACTACCTATTTGTTTACCCATGATCTTCTCCTTGCATACATTTATGCCATTCTTCTAATACTATTTCTTCAGAATAAGCAGCATAATAAATGTCTTTACACTTTTCAAACTCATTGTTGTTTGATGTTGTTACACAACTCATTAGCAAAACTAAACTAATAGTTCTTATTACCACTTCACCTTGTCAGCCCAGTATGCTGCAGACAGCACTCCTCGGGCAATGTTTTTTCTGTGTCTTGCTTTAAAAGACTTACGTTTTGCTTTCATCTTAGCTGACTCACCTGCTTTAGGTTTACCTGCTGTTGAAGCTCCTTGTTCTCCAAACCTAATAGTCTTAATGGTGCTGCCTGATTTGGCTACAACAATATGAGACTTCTTAGGATGATTAGGAGTACGTTTGGGTTTGTTGTAACCACTTACTCCTGCTCGTTTTAATCTACCGTCTGCTTTACCACCTTTAGCCATTCTAAACTTAGCTGTTTTCTCTGCAATCTTCTTAGGTTGTTTAGAGTGTTGCTTACCGGCAGCCTTGTCTTTACGTTTGGCTGCTGTGGTAGCTGCATATTCTGAATCACTTAAAGCTTCTCTAGCTTTCTTAGGTAAATATCTTTCACCTGTTTCGCTAGACTTCTTACCAGACTTAGTTCCCCAGTCTTGTTTGCTCCAGTCTTTTAACGATTGTTGTGATTTCTTTAACATTACTTGTAACCACCACCAGCTTTCTTGTAAGCTTTAGCCAAGGCTTGTGCTTTACGTGCAGACCATTTACCGGCTGCAGTACCGTGTGAAGCTTGTGATTTTATTCTTTGGAATATCTTCTTGCGTTTGGTTGGTTGTGTGTAGTTTCCTGCAGCGTTTACAGTTGAACCACCCTTTCTAAATTGTAATCTTTCTAATAACATTAGTGTATTGTCCTATCGTTTTCTTTTGGTATTGTGTTTAAGTATTCTTTTTCTAGATCATCATCTACATAGATGCTGTCTAACTCTCCGACAACAACCAAATGGTTCTGGGCTGCAGCTAGTTCTGCTTTCTCATAAGATGAAGCTACAATATTAGGACCTGCAAAGGTTGTACCGTAGGCTTCGATCTCAGTCAGAAATATCTTCATAGTCTCCTTCTGTAATATCAATCGCCTTTTTCTCAGGAAGAATAAATATACCTCCTCCTGCATTATGATTAACCTCTAACCTGTCAGACTTAGAAACTCCTACACGGTCTAGTATGGTCTGTGCAGCTTGTAACTTGTAGTTAGCTTGAGATATGGGCTTGTCTGACTTCATAACCTCTATAATCTTGAACGCTGCTTTAGGGGCTTCCCTTGCAAGAACGTTCGTGGCTACATCGACTACTTCTTCCTTTAAGGATTGTAATACTTGATAGTGATTGCCTGAGTATCCTGCAAGTTCCGCTGACTTTTTAAAGTCTCCTCCGGTCTCCACGAGGTGACCTAAGAATGCTTCTTGTTTCTCGGTAAGCTGTCTGTCTTTTGATTCAGCTAAATAATTGGTTGCCATGTCTTTATTATAGTAGTATTTGTAAAGTTTGTCAAGTGTTTTAAAGTTTTTTACTTTATTTCGCAAATGACTTGACAAAACAAGAATAAATGTGTACAATAGAATTGTAAGGTTCTCCCCGGTTATATATACAACATAGCCCCGATCTAGTCTTACAACTCCCATCATATTATTATTCAAAACTCCATAACTCATAGGCGGAATTATTGCATACCGGGCAATCTGGTTAATGTTGTAAAACTTTGTGAAATGTGTAACATCTATATATATGGGGGTGGGGTGGCATGTGGCTCCTGCCTACCCACTGTACAAACGTACAATACTGTATAAACGTACAGCACATCAGCAACATAAGTAAAACTTATAATACTTTATAAACTTTACAAATTATACAGGGAGCTTATATCACTTTATAAAGTTTGTGAATGATTCATAAGACTTATACAGCTTATAAAGATTGTGAATATCTAGTTAATGCGTCTTGAAAAGTTTGTAAAGTGTTTGCAATTTATAATAATTGCATACTGCAACTTTATAAAGGCTGTATCACTTCACAAACTTTGCACACTTCACAAAACACCCTCGGAGACTTCACCAGCTCTTAACCATTGAACGCTAATTAATTATCTGAACATTGATACCAATTTTATAAAGGTATACTTAAACTCTATATATAAATATTTATATATTGGGTATTGTGTTTCTCTATCTTTTAGATACAATCCATATTAGAAATTAACTTTATGGAGAATATTAGAATGGATTTACAAGCACAAAAAATCAGAATGGAGCAAGAAGAATTAAGGTTTAGAAATCTTTTAAATGTAAAAATTAAAGATATGACTATTGATGATTTAGATTTTTGTCTTATTGATGATGATTTTTATTATGAATTTTTAGATTATGATATTTCAAAAGCTAGGCTACTCAATATGAAATTTAAAACAGCAAACTGTCATTTAAACCCTAAAGAAATTAATGGTATTGCTTTGGATGGTTACTATTACTCATATGAAGAAACTGATCAAGTTTGCCCTAATAACTTTCGCATACCAACAATAGAAGAATGGGAGAAATATTTAGATATGATATTAGGAGAAAGAAATGTTTCATATAACGTATTAACAAGTGAATATTTTAATACTTCACGCAACCAAATTGCTAGTGGTTATTCATTTACAGACATAGATTTTAAATTTATTATGGACCCAAATCCATTAAACTTTCGCCCAAGTGGATGGGTGCAAGGAAACAAGTTCAAATTAATAAAAGAAGGGTTAACTTTTTGGTTAAGAAACGAACAAAAAACCGATAATAATACATGGCATACTCATGCATATAATAATAGACTAATAAATCATTCACACGATCACCATATTAAAGATAAACCAAAAAAAACCAGAAAGTTTGTAGTTAGATGTGTGAAAGAATAAGTTTAGACAGAGAGGGTTGGTTGGGTTAAAAAATAAATGGAATTACAAATATGTAATACAAAATAAGTAAGCCTACAGCTAAGAGATTTAGAAGTACTCCCGCACGTACCATTTCACTCACTTTTACATAGCCACTGGCAAATACAATGGCATTTGGTGGAGTGGCCATGGGCAGCATAAAAGCACAACTAGAGGCCATGGTTACAGGAATCAATACATTTAAAATAGGAATGTTTAAACCAATAGCAATACCAGCAACCACAGGAGCCAATACAGCAACCAATGCAACATTGCTCATAAGCTCTGTCATAAACAACATTAATACAATAAGTAAACTTACCACAATTAAGGGGCTAAAGCCACCGTTTTGAATACTTTCTGTAATCATAGCTACCAAACCACTGGTGGCCATTCCTTTGGCTAAGGCTAAACCTCCTCCAAATAGTAATAAAATACCCCAAGCCAGCTTACTGGTGTCATTCCAATGCAATATAAAATTTCCTTTTGTAAAGCTTAACGGAATGGCAAATAAGGAAACTGCCCCTATCAAACTAATAATGGTATCTGATAGTTGAAGACCTGGAAAAATATAATTAATAAGGGTTCTAGATATCCATAAAAAAACAGTGACTGCAAAAACAGTAAGCACTCTTTTCTCTTTTTTAGAAATAGTTCCTAAGTTTTTTAATTCGGTAGAAATTACATTTGCTGAAGCCGAAAACTGAATATCATTACAAGGAAACATGATTTTTACTAGCACCACATAACACAAGCTTACCATCATTACAGAAAAAGGTAACCCCATGGTCATCCATTTTAAAAAAGAAATTTGTGTGTTGTATTCACTTTCTAACAAGCCTATTAATACAGAATTTGGTGGTGTTCCAATTACCGTAGCAATACCTCCAGCATTGGCAGAAAAAGCAATACCAAGCATCACACTTAAGGCAAAATTTTTATCTCCTTTGGTAAACCCGTCTTGGTCATCTATGAGTAATTTTATCACAGAAATAGCGATGGGTAACATCACAACGGTACTTGCGGTATTGCTAATCCACATACTCATAAATGCGGTAGCAATCATAAACCCAAGAACTACTTTATTAGGGGTTGTACCAGTCATTTTTATAATGGTAAGCGCAATTCTTTTATGTAGATTAACTTTCTCTAAAGCTAAGGCCAAGATAAATCCACCAAAAAATAAAAAGATAATAGGACTCCCATAATTGGCCCCTACATCTGCAATGGGCATTACTTTTAATAATGGAAATAAAATAAGAGGTAACAAAGCAGTAACTGCAATATGCACTGCCTCAGTAATCCACCAAATCACCATCCAAATTGCAACAGCTATTACAGCATCTCCGGTTTCAGAAACCAAATGAAAAGGAAGGTTTAGAACTATAAAAAATAGTATTGGAGCTAAGAGTAAGCCTATCTTTTTTGAAAACGCCATGGTTCGTATTTAATGCTAAAGATAAAAAACCTCTCAATAATGAGAGGTTTTTTTATGTAAAAGAATGTATTCTTTTAATATCTATAGTATTCAGGTTTAGAGGGACCTGCTTGTTTTACACCAATATAATCTGACATTATATAATTAAATAAATGAATACACAATTTGATAAAAATTTTGTAAAAAAGATAATTTATTAAAGTTTTAATTTTTGTCGGTATAAAAAATAACCAGTATAATTGTAACTAGTAATCCCTATAATTATAATCATTTAATTAAAATTAATATGTCTCATATTAAATACATTATAGGGTTTATTGTATTGTTTAGCAACACCTTAGTTAGCAATAATTATTCAAATAACAACTTTACAATTCATAAAATTTATGATGATGAAATATTTTACAATTTTGTTTCTTATGAAAATGAATTATATATAAGTTCTAGTAATGGTATATACAAAATTGACGAATCTGGTGATAATTTAATTCTTTTTGATGCATCTATTCCTGGCCCAATAAATACAATTTTTGAAAGGAATAATAATTTTAAAATTAAATTTATTGAATTAACAAATGTGTATCCTAACCTTTATGCCGAATCAATAACTGATTTTGCTTACCTAGATAATAATCTTTATGTTATTGCAAGAGGGAAATTATTAATATACAATAACCTTAAATATTCATTTAATTCTGCAGGGAGTGTAAGATCAATTACTGAGAATGCAATTGGCACGTATGGTGGTGTCTATATTAATGGCAAGAAATTAAATAAAATTACATACACAGATGGACAAATTAGAAAATTTGACAGCATAACATTTGTTTGCTATAATGGATTATTAAGCTTTAAAGATAATATAGAGACTAAGTTATACAATAATGATAATTCAATTAGAACTAAAGGAGAGTATGGAGCAATATCAGATATCTATGCTATAGACAAATCAAAGTACATCGTTATTTCTGATAAGGGGATTTACAGATATGATTATGAGTTAAATGTATTTGATTTAATTTACACCAATCAAAATAAAATTATTCCTATCAGAAATAAGATAGACTCCAGAATTAAGGATAGAGGAGAATTTCACTTTATAGACGATAAAAGATATATTTCTTTGAATGTAAAAGAGAATAAGATAGATATAATAGAAAGTAATATCAAATATGAAATCAAAGATATTTTAGAAAGTGATGTTAATGGAAATGATTTTTATGCGATTTCAAAAAATAATTTATTGCTAAGTTTAAAAAGAACTAAGGACGGTTTAAAATTGGGAGAAAAATTCCCTATTGAATCTTCAGCGCATACAATTTCAGATTATGAAAATTTGATATTTTTATCAGGCGATAAAGGGTTAAGCATTTTTGAAAAAACAAAGAAAAAGATCTATGATAATTATATTGTAGATGAATTTAATAAAGGTGCAATCTATAAAGAAAACAATAAAATAAGTTTTGGAAGTATCCATGGAGTATACACTATAGACGACATTAAGGATTTCGAGAAAAGCTTAATATTTAAAGATTTTAAAATTAATAATAATAAAAATTATCTTTATTTGGGTGTCTTCTTGTTTATATTTATTTTGATCATAATCATTAAAGTTTTGAGCAAAAAAAACATTACAGATGAACAGTTAATACTAAGTATAAAGCGTTTTATTCGCAAAAACTTGAGTAGTGTAACATTGAAAATGTTAGAGATCGAATTTAACTTAGCTTACAACGAAATTAACAGCATAAATAAAAATTTTAAACCTGCTAAGTATATAAAAACCGAAAGATTA
>ENA-OSIY01001856-OSIY01001856.1-marine-metagenome-genome-assembly--contig:-NODE-1856-length-11166-cov-4.319596_pt1 | contig 11166 bp, 19 predicted proteins | sample MGYA00237884_ERZ534233 | MGnify/ENA primary metagenome ERZ534233 (study PRJEB26412, sample SAMN06343840) | marine metagenome | isolation source: estuarine water | place: USA: Columbia River Estuary... | reverse complement strand
CTCGGAGATGTGTATAAGAGACAGACACAGTATTCAAAGATAATAGAGGTACTTTCGCACCATTATCACTTAAATTTAAAGAAGGGAATCACCCTTATTTAATTAAGGAATGGTTACAAAGTAACATTAGTGTAAACCCTAAAAAATATACTCTTAGAGGATTACACTATCAATCGGGGGGTTATGCTCAAACTAAATTAGTTAAAGTTATTGTAGGTAACATTATTGATTTTGTTGTTGATTTACGTAAAGATTCTGAAGATTATGGTAAATGTTTTGTATACGAAGTAAATTCGGGGTATGAATTATTTGTCCCTAAAGGATTTGCTCACGGATTTATAACTACCGAGGATAATACGGTAGTTCAATATTTGGTGGATGATTCATATTCACAACCAAACGAAGGGTCAATCTTGTGGAGTTCAGTTCCTGAAGTAATGGAGTGTGTGACTAATTTAAATGTTGATGAGTTATTAATCTCAGATAAAGATAAAGAATGTATTTCACTTGACGAATACCTAAAAAATAGTTTTTAAGAATGAAAAAAGAGATAATGGTAGAACAAGAATTACCCGTTAAAAAACCTTTGGTAATTTATGAATCAAAAATAGATGAGGATGACAAGAATATATTTAATTGTGTTGAATGTAATGAAGTAATATTTATTAAGGAATACACATATAATAATGGTATGTGTCATAAATGTATTAAGGATAAATAATGGAAGATTTGACAAAAAATATATATGAAAAAATTAATTGATGTTTTAAAAGAGGCAACAGGTCAGAAATTTGAGTATGGTTGTGCTATGTTATATTTTACGTTTCCTGAGATGAATAAAATACATGAAATGATTGACCCTGAGGACATTTATTATGAAGAAGGTGATAGAAGTTTCGGATTGGAAGATGAACCTCACACAACCATCCTATTTGGATTGCACGAAGGTGTTACAAGCGAAGATGTTAGTGGTGTTTTAGATAATTTTAAATTTGGTACATGTAGAATTAGTGACGCATCATTATTCCAAAATCCTCAATATGATGTTCTAAAGTTTGATGTGTCAGGAACCAATTTACATAACGCAAATAGAGAACTTAAAAAATTTCCTTATACAAATACTTTCCCTGATTATCATCCACATCTAACTGTTGGGTATTTAAAACCAGGTCGGGGTAAAAAATATGTTAAAAAACTTAACGGATTAACATTCCGATTAACTCCTGAATACGCGGTTTATTCTAAACCAAATGGGGACCAAGATAAGTTAGAAATAAATTTATCTTAAGCGATATCTGATTTAACGTTAAATTTGTTACTTGCTGCAATTGCTTCACTTTGACCCCCATGTCCTCCCGCATTAATATTGGCAAAATATTTTGCGGCCTCAACCTTATCCGAAAAATTAGGAAACGATGATGATGACTTTCCTTTAGTTAAAAATGCGATTGCGACTTTAGACGCCACTTCAGGTTTATTTAATAATTCAGGGTTCCCGACTAAATCCTCCCCAATAATTGAACTGTATTTTTTATAGTTTGCTCTTCCAGTTAATTGGTTATAACCTCTGCCACGGAAATTCCATCCATCTTCACCTCCCTGATTACCAACGGTCTTAGCATAAACTAAATTAAAAAAGTTTTTTGGGTTACTTTTAAGGTCGTTTAATTGGGTGTCCGATAACTTTGCAACTCTACTACCAAAGATATTTCGAATTCTTGAGTTAGATGTACCAGCATATGAAATTTCTCCTTTTGGTTTAAATCCACTTTCTTTTGAAATAACGGACAAAATACCTATTTGAGTGTTCGGATTTGATATCCCTAATTTAGTCATGGCATCAATTAACGATGAAATATTTTTTTGTTGTTCTCCGTCAAAGTTACCTTTACTAATATCAACTTTACCTGTGCTTGTAGAGGACATCCCTGTAGAATCGTACTCATTTTTATCACCTTCTTTAGATTTTGTATCTCCTGTAAATGATGACATAAGTTGGTTATATATGTCGTCCCTAAAAGAAACTTCGGATATATTGTATAACGATTTAATTTGTGACTTTTCGTTCTCTGTAATTAACAATCTACTTTTCATTTTTTTACTTTATTATAAATATACAAAGAGTATTAATGACTCTCCATTATATTTATATTAATATGAAAGTTACCGTTATACACAGAAATTCAGGAGTTGAGGAGGAAGAATATAAGTTCTATGATAATTTTATTAAATTCCTACAAAAAGAATATCCTTTAAAAAATAATATATCTGTTGTTTTTGTTGGTGATAGAATTGGAGAAATGACAACTGGCTCTAGAACTCATGATGGTGAATTACGAATTTTAACTAAGGGACGAATTAATAGAGATATCTTACGTACACTTGCTCACGAATGGACCCATGAATATCAGATGGGCGTTTTAAATAGAAGACGAGGTCCCGATATTGGTGGTCAAAATGAGGATGAGGCCAACGCAATATCAGGACAAGTAATGAAGAAGTTTGAGAAAAAATATCCGAAGATTGAAAAGAAAATGTACGACTAGTACTTAAGGTACTTCCAATTTTTTTGGTAGTCTTTATTTTTCTCACAAAAACGTGCGTAGTCGTTAATCATCGGTCGACCCGTATTATAACAACCACAAACTATCCCCCAATCCCCATATTTTTTATATAGTCTTTGTAATAATTTAACACTCGTCTCAATGTTAAATCTAATATCCGTCTTTAATTTTTTAACCGACACTTTTTTATTACATACATAATCTGCGGTCGAAGGCATAACTTGCATTGGACCTACCGCACCAACGGGGGACGTTCTTGCGGGATTATAACTCCAATCAAACGGTCCCTCGTATCGTGTTTCTAAAAATGCGATATTGTAGATGATATGTTTTGGAATCTCATACTCGTCAGAATATTTCTCCAAGTTCTCGTACATTAAAATTGATGACGGTTTGTTAATATCACTACCATGACCAAAATCTATTCTCTCAAAAGACTTATATGTAAAATCTTGTTTTAATTCGTGAGAACATAGTAAAACTATGACGGTGACTGAAAATAAGACAACTAATAATGTTTTTTGAATATTCATAGATTTGGGTTTTAAGGGTTAGTAACCTGAGTGTGTTGTCCCCACACATTTTTTGCATACAATGAGAAGATTGTGTTACCTATCGAGTCTTCATAAATAGTGTAATCTCCTGACTTAATGTCAATGATGATTAAGTTGTTGTTTTGGTCGATGGCCAAATTAACATCACGTTGTTTAACTTTAATCACTTCTGTTTTTACCTCTTGTGGTTTGTTATTCATCTTATTGTAGTAATACCCAATAAAGAAAGATGCGATACAAGATAGTCCGATTATGGAATAGATTGTAATACTTTTTAACACTTTTTTAACGTTGTCAACAACGGTTTTCATTTTTTCGTTCATAATTTTTATTTTAATTGTTTATATAAAGTTAGTTGAAACACATTAATTAATCAAATTAAATCATATTAAATCATATTTATTAGATATGGATAAGTTGACCAAAAAAGAAATGTTAATCGTCAAGTACATTGTCGCGCAAAATTCCCTTGCAACATTACAAAAGGAATTAAAGGAGTATCGTATTAGTGGTTATGAACCTGCGTGTGTAACTGTCGTTCTTAGATATTTTTCTATACCTAAACATGATGATGAGTATAGTATACAATACTTAAATTATTGTGTGAAAAATTACAGTAACATTAATATCGGGGATTATTCAAACCCCATTGAGAGAGCAATAAAATTTAGGATTGAAGCCGATGCCATTGAAACTCAAACAGTGTATAAAACTTATACGGTTCACTACGTAACAATACCATCGTTAAAAGATGACTCATCTAAACGTATTACTGAAGACTTTTGGGATTATGACCCTGAAGGAGATATTAGGGATTATGGTGATACCGATATTGAGAGAATAGAGTACAATGACCCTGAAATTAGTGATGGTGACCCATTTATCATAGAATAAGTTAGTATCTCAATTAAGAGACACTAACAACTTCTAAATCAAAAATCAATTTTTTACCCGCTAATGGATGATTGGCATCAATTTTAACCAATTCGTCACTAACTTCAAGTATTTTGATGATTACAGGACCTTGAGGACTCATTCCTTGCAATGTTTCTCCAACTTGAACTCCTTCAGGAACTTGAGTTTTTGGGATTTCGGTAATCAATTCCTCTCGGTATTGACCGTAAGCGTCCACAGACTCAATTTCAACTGTTTTCTTTTCGCCTTCAGACATTTCAAGTAAACCCATTTCAAAACCTTTGATTAGTTTACCTTCACCTAAAACTGCGGTTAATGGTTCACGACCCTCAACTAGAGAAGAATCAAATACTGACCCATCTTCTAATCTACCTGTGTAATTAACTGTTACGGTGTTACCGTTCTCAATTTTTTTCATTTTTGTATAATTTTAGATAAACATAAGAACAAACAAAACAATAATCAAATATTATTTTTGTATTTCTATTAAATCGTATGAAGTTATTAGTGTAACTGTATTTTTTTCTAAACCAGTATACTTTAAAGACTCCTCAACTAAAAATTGTAATCCCCCAACATTACTTTCCTCAAATAGAACAATGTCGGTCAATTTCAAAGTACAATCAACAGTATAGTTTTTTGTTGTGGTACAATACTTGAATTCATTAACCTCAACTAAAGTTCCTTTACCGTAAAGTAGTTCTAAATCTTTTTGAAAGACAATATTTAGTAGGACTGTTAAACAATTTCTCATATCTTTATAAGTATAGAGGTATTTATGAGTATGGGAAGATTAATTATAACCGAACAAGAGAAAAAAGATATTCTTGATAAGTATCAAGACGATACTGACCCAAAAATTTTGACGTATCTTAGAAGACACTGTCCTGTGTCAGAAATTAGTCACGAATTCTTTAAAGGTATGCACTATGTTTTAATTGATGATAAAACACATATTGTTGAAAGAAATAAAAAATACTTAGTTGGTAAGATATACAACTTTATATCAGACGACTTTCCCGACTACGATGAAAAAATTGTAAGACGCACTATAAAAAAATTCTTGGATTTAATCGTAACCAATTGATGTGTTAGGATTTTTAACCTATCATTAATTAAAATCTCAAAATTATGTTTTTAAATATTATCTTAACTTTATTAGTCATAGTACTATTAACTATCACAATTATGTTGTATATTTGGTGGAAGAAATTTGGTAAAAAAATGTTCGACTCTATGTCAAATATGAAGAATCTTATCCCAAAAGACGGAGGACAATTACCTAATAACTTGGACATCAATCAATTATTTTCAAGTCTTAGTAAGATTAATCAACAATTTAAAAAATAAACTATGGAATTTATTAATATTCAAAACGACTACACTTGGGTTGTAAAAGTGTTAGAATCTTGTTTAACCGAATCACAAGTCGACGCTTCCGAAAAAATATTTAAACAGTTTCTTGGGAAGTGGGGTAATGAGTTACCTGATGAAAGACGAGAAAAGTTAATCTACAATTTTGATAAATTAGTTAAGTCAAAAACGGTTGAAATAAGAAAAAACTACTCCCCGAACGTATAGTATATGTACTTTTTTAAAGGTCTCTATATTTATTGAACACTATCACTCTCATCTGAGAGCCTCTATATATCAACAAAAAGGTCTGTTATTTTTTACAGACCTTTTTTTATTGGAAAAAAATGACTACTTTTGTAAAAAAAAATAGAATATGAAAGTAGGATTTGCAAATACATTTTGGGATAGTCTTAAGACTATTGGTCGACATAATACTTGGTGGTACAAAACATACGATTTTTTCAGAAGAGATATTTGGAGATTTATAAAAAATGTTTGGCGTTTTAGAAAACCATTATCCAACCACTATTGGTGGGACCACCACTCTATGTTACAGTTTGTGGAAACTTCATTGGTACATACGTCTGACAATTTAGAAAAATTCGGAAACGAGGTTGACGGACCGAGGATGAAAAAAGTTATGGCAATGCGTAGAGCGATTGAGTTGATTAGAAACTACAACGAAAGTAACTACATTGAGATGTCCGAAAAAGAACTTGGGGAAGTTATTCACCATCCTTGGGAATTTGAGGATATCGAGGACAAACCAGGTTTCTGTCGTTTAGTTGATAAAGACACCCCTGAAGAAAAAGAACATAATCGTAAAGTGTACGACAGGTCTAGCGAAATCGAAGAACAAGAGTGGGACGAACTTTTTAAATTATTAAAAGGTCAAGACCACGAAGAATATCGTAAACTACACGATGCTCAAAGTGAAGAAGAACTTAAAAAAGACAACCTTTGGAACGAATGGTTTGATGGAAGTGGAATAAAAGGTTGGTGGGATTAATAAAAATTTTGTTAATCGAAAAAAAAACACTATATTTGTAAGATGAAAATACTAAAAGAAAATATTGACTTATTAGCGGTAATTGCGTGGTTCGCATTAATACTAACAATTGTACATTTTGTACAATAAAAACAAATTACAATGGGAAAATTAAAAATTACCTTTATATCTGATACCCACACTAAACACAATCAAATCACAAAAGATTTGCCTGGTGGGGATATCTTGATTCATGCTGGCGACATGTCAAGTATGGGTTATAAACACGAAATAGAAAACTTCTGTAAATGGTTTGACGGTTTGGATAACTACGACACTAAAGTGTTCATTGCGGGTAACCATGATTGGGGATTCCAAAACCACCCTGAACAAACTATGCAAATAATTAATTCATACAAATGGTTTAATTACTTACAGGATGAATTATTCATGGTAGGGGAAAATTATGATGACATGGTTAAAATTTATGGTAGTCCATGGCAACCTGAATTTTATAATTGGGCGTTTAATTTACCAAGAATGGGTGACCAACTTAAGGCAAAATGGGATTTAATTCCAATGAATACCGATATCCTAATCACTCATGGACCTGCTTGGGGATATGTTGATAAAGTAGTTGGTCAAACCAAAAATTTGGGTTGTGAATTACTTGCCGACAGAATTAAAGTTGTAAAACCTAAAATTCATGTTTGTGGACATATTCACTCAGGACATGGATACGTGTTTGATGGTGATACTCACTACATTAACGCATCAGTTCTTGATGAAAGTTATTATTATAATAACAAACCATTATCTGTTGAATGGGACCCAAAAACTAATGAATTGGTTTTCCTATAAATTAAAAACCCCCTTAGTAGGGGGTTTTTTTATGATAATAAAGAATAGAACTCTTTAAAATGTTTGATTCTGTCAGGTAAACCTATCGTACCTCCATTAACTCTTTTTGTTACTTGTGTTACAACATCGTCTGACGCTCCTTTATCACAAATTGACCAAAGATTATTATTGTTAAAGAAAAAAGCCGCAGATGCCAACGGATATTTTGTCGAAACTAAATCAGGGTTAGATACACAATCCTCACCGATAAACTTAGTAAAGTTAGTGTAATTTGATTTCCCAGTTAATTGGATAAATCCTCTGCCTCTGAATTTGTACCCTTCTTTAGTTGATTCATCTCCATTACCCATTCTTCCACCATAAACTCTTGAAGCAATTTTTTCAGGTTGTTTTGCGTAAGACTCTGAAAGATTTCCTGGAAAGTATTTTCCAAAAATTTTCTTCAACCCATCTGAAGAATAATTTAAGTTTTCACTAACTGCTTTAAATCCTCCTGATTCATGACCACACTGTGCCAAGAAATGAGCTAATCTTAAATTGTTTGTAATATTAAATTTAATTACCGTCTCAGGGATTTGAGAGATTACTGAATCAGGAATATGACCCCTTAATTTTTCAAGACTTAACGGACCTCCTGACGGAATGATTACATCTTCTTTAATGACTGAAGTAATCCCCATTTTCTCTAAAGTTGAGGGTCCTACGACACCATCGGGAGTTAAACCGTTTTTGGTTTGCCATTCTTTAACCGATTTTTCTGTACCAGGACCAAAATTACCATCAGAGGTAATCCCTAATTTTTTTTGGATTTGTTTAACAACATCTCCTGTTGAGCCGATTTTATACATAATTACTTTTTTAGATAAATATGTAAAAAAATTAGATTTTCTTGACGGAAATAACTTCGACTCCTCGTCCTTTATTTTTTAAGGTAATTTCTTGTTCGTTTGGATATAAAATTCTGTTTGCAATTGTTTCATTAACATCTACCAAACTTTTAGGAGATACTACCGTAACGATATAATGTTCTTCACCTGAACCTGTGACGTAAGTATGTGATTTAAGTAAGTCTTTTCTATTCGTTGAATAGTGGACCCCAAGTTCTTTTGTATTAATTTTATCTTCGCCATCAACCGCTAAAATTCTATATAATTTAATTTTATCGGGTAAGTTTTTAACATAATTGGTAATTTCGTCTAATTCATCTTCGGCATCTTCCTTAGAGAACCCCATATCTTTAAGGAGTCTCATCATTCGACTTTTACTTGTTTCTTCTTTAAGTAACCCAATTAATTTCATAACAATAAATATAGAGAGAGATTTATTAATCCTCGCTCTTTTGTTTACTCGGAGTCTTTTTTTCGGTCTTATATTTGATTTCAACCTCACAAGGATTTATCAAACTTTTTTTACTATCGTACCTCCATATGGAAATACTATCTTCGTCCTCATAAACTCGTTCCCACTTTCTGTGTTCGACTTCTTTTATATTTGGTTTTTTCGTCATAATACAAAGATACTAAATTTTTCAATAAGTACCAAACTTATTGAAATTATGATTGACAATGTCATTAATTTAAATAAACATTGTATTTATAGATATGAAGATTATTGTTAACGAATCCCAATATAACAACCTTATTAATGAAGACATGGGGGTTTCCCGAGCTTCTGTGGATTATGCTAATTTAATTTACGAAAAATCGAGACCTATCGTAATCGACTTTACAAGACATAAACGACCTGGTAAACAAAAGTTAGTGATTGGTCTTAAAGACATTTCAAGAGTGTGGAAACAAGACCTTGAGAGTTACCTTGAGTTTCCAATAGAAGAGATTAGAGTCGATTTAAATCTGTATGTTCAAAATAAAAGTCAGATGTCCGATGAATTTGCCACGGGAGGAGGGGCCGAACAGATAGAATCCAAAGTTGGAAAATATTCTTTTATAAAGAGACCAAGTAAAGATTTACCAAAACATATTTTGTCAGAACTTGATGACGCATTAAACGCAAAATTTGATTTGGATGTTTATATTAGAAAAGATTTTAAGGAAGAGTCTATTGATGGGTTAATGCACGATTTAATGGATAGTATTTCACACGAATGTAACCATATGTTAGAATTTTATAAAAGGTCTTTAAGTGGGGCAGGTAATATTAATACGTCATTAAGTTATTCAGGTAAAAAAAACTACAACATCCCAAGAGACATATACGAAGTTTGGCAAGAATTTACCCAAATGGTATATTTTTCCGAACCTTATGAAATGAGAGCAATGGTACAAGAAATGTACGGTGTTAGGTTAAGAATGCCATTTGAAGAATTTAGAAAACACCGATATTATATGTCTGCGGAAGTTATGGAAAAATTTAATGCCGATGTTATGTTTGATACCTTAATTGAAAGAATTGAAAAACAAAATCCCGACAGTATCGTATCTGTCATGACAAATCTTTATACTTGGTTTATAACTGATTACTACACACAGTTAAAATATCAGAAATTACAACCAAATAACAGAATTGAAAAATCTGCACACATTTTAGACCTAATGAAAGGATTCCAACCAAGAATCAATAATGCTGGTAAAAAACTAAAAAGAAAATTCAACAAACTATATTCGTTATCTCCTGATTAACTTATTTTGTCAGTTCAACTAAAATAATTATGACATTTTGTCAGTTATTTTCATTTGGCACGTAATTTAATATAATGGTGTGGGCTTGATTCCATAATAAAATTAAATTATAATTACAAAAAATCAAAACACATGGGAAAAATTATTGGTATTGACTTAGGTACAACAAATTCATGCGTAGCAGTCATGGAAGGTAGCGAACCTATCGTTATTACAAACAGTGAAGGAAAAAGAACCACGCCTTCAATTGTTGGATTCATTAATGGTGGTGAAAGAAAAATCGGGGACCCTGCAAAAAGACAGTCGGTAACGAATCCTGATAAAACGGTTTATTCAATCAAACGATTTATGGGGTTAACATTTGACGAAAGTAAAGGTGAGGTTAATAGAGTTCCGTATAAATTAGTTAAAGGTGAGGGTAACACGCCAAGAGTTTCTATCGAAGATAGAATGTACTCACCCCAAGAAATCTCTGCAATGATTCTTCAAAAGATGAAACAAACTGCGGAAGATTATTTGGGAACTGAGGTTACTGAAGCGGTTATTACTGTTCCTGCATATTTTAACGACGCACAACGTCAGGCAACTAAAGAAGCTGGCGAAATCGCAGGATTAACTGTTAGACGCATAATCAATGAACCTACTGCCGCGGCATTGGCTTACGGTCTTGATAAGATGTCGAAAGAAATGAAAGTCGTTGTATTTGACTGTGGAGGTGGTACACATGACGTATCTGTATTAGAGCTTGGTGATGGAGTGTTTGAAGTATTATCTACTGATGGGGACACTCATTTAGGGGGAGATGACTTTGACCAAGTTATCATCGATTGGTTAGTTAGTGAGTTTAAGGTTGAGAACAATCTTGACCTGACTAAAGACCCAATGGCGTTACAAAGATTACGAGAGTCGGCTGAGAAGGCGAAAATTGAGTTGTCATCAACAAATTCAACTGAGATTAATTTACCGTACATTATGCCTGTGGACGGTATCCCAAAACACTTAGTTAGAACATTAAGTAAATCTAAATTTGAGAAGTTGGTTGATAGTCTTGTTGAACGAACGATTGCTCCTTGTAAATCAGCATTAAAAAATGCGGGATTAAAGACGACAGACATCGATGAGATTATTTTAGTTGGTGGTACTACACGTATTCCTGCTATCCAGGACGCGGTTAAAAAATTCTTCGGGAAAGAACCTTCAAAAGGAGTTAACCCTGATGAAGTAGTTGCTCTTGGTGCGGCAATCCAAGGAGGGGTATTGGCGGGAGACGTAAAAGATGTGTTGTTATT
>ENA-OSIY01001855-OSIY01001855.1-marine-metagenome-genome-assembly--contig:-NODE-1855-length-11173-cov-6.605173_pt1 | contig 11173 bp, 16 predicted proteins | sample MGYA00237884_ERZ534233 | MGnify/ENA primary metagenome ERZ534233 (study PRJEB26412, sample SAMN06343840) | marine metagenome | isolation source: estuarine water | place: USA: Columbia River Estuary... | reverse complement strand
GTGTTAATTTTCTAATCACCACTTTAAAAAACAAAAAATGTTAGTAGAACTAAAAGGTATTTCCAGAAGAGATTTAGTAGAGGCTTTAGAAGTATTACTTTCAGATGAGTTTGATTCATCAGAGCTTGTTTACTTGACCGAAGAAGAACTCATTAGGTCTATAATTACCGCAGCTATTTTCTACAAGGAAGCAGCTAATGATTAAATAAAAAGTAAGTCAGGTAGCTCAGTTGGGTAGAGCAACTGGCGACAACGGTTCGAGTCCGTTCCATACGAAAGTATGAGGTGTGTAGGGTTGCAAGCGAGTGTGTCATAGGTTCGAATCCTATCTTGACCACTATTATTATTAATCATTAAACAATATTCAGATGTTACAAAAAGTTATTATCGGATTAGTTCTAACAATGAGTTTACTATTTAATGTACACATTACTGTACGAGATTATTTAATCCAGAAAGAAAGAGAATTTTATTCTAATTATTTAAACTACACCGTTGTGTCTGACAGAAATGGACAGATAATGGGATTACTACAACTACAAACTGTTGCAGAACCTGTAGTAGGAGATTCAATCATTATATTTACTGAAGATAAAGAATATTATCTTAAAGTAAATGATATGAAAGAGTTTAATAACCTAGCAATAGGTAACGAGTAGTATTCAATAGAGAGAATGGTTAATTCAAGTTCGATTCTTGACTCTCTACAATTCATAAGGTTTTGGTTTGGAAGGAGTAAATGTAAAAGTTTACTCTTTCTTTTTATATACCAAAACAAAGAGTAACCAAAATCAGTTATCATGAAAAGTTGGACATTAGAACAAGAAGCAGTTATTATTCAATCAGTAAAAGAGTATCCTAATATGTGGGAAGCATTTGATAAGAGTGCTTTATTATTAAATAGGACTACTGCTGCAGTAAAGAATCGATACTATAATTATCTTAGACGTGCTAGAATGACTAGAAAGTCTAAAGAAAAGTGTATAGTAATAGATAAAGATACTGTATCAGAATACAGAAAAGAATATAGACAGCAGGATGATGTGACGATTATAATTCTACACATTAGAGGAAAGAGATAATGTAGTGCGTTTTTAGTGGTTTAAGAAGGAGCAATTGAAATATGTTGCTCCTTTCATTATTAATTACTATATTGCAAACAAAAAGTCATGAAGAAGATTATTTGTACCGCTTGTGATGGTACTGGAAGTGTTAAGACACATACAAAGGTGATAGTATGTCCACAATGTGAAGGAGTTGGTTTAGATAAACCATTACCCAAACCTAAGTTCAAATCTAAACTAAAGAAAGAATGAGTAAAAGAGTTTATGTCTATGACTTAGAAACTCTTCCAAACTTATTCACTGCTACATTCCTAGATAGAGATACTGATGATACAGTTGTCTTTCATTCCAATCAAGATGATTATATCAAGAATCTAATTACTTTCTTAAACACTAGAGTTCAAGGATTAATAGGATATAATTGTATTGCATTTGATGGACAAATCATTCAGGATATCTATCTAGGAGTATGTAGAACACCACAAGAAATATGGAGAAGAGCTGATTTCCATATTAAGAATGAGAGAAATCACTATTACACCTTGTTTGTTAGACATTTAGATTTATATCTAGTAAATCATTACAACAATAAGAATAGAAGAACTAGTTTGAAGTGGTGTGAGTTTGGAATGAGAATGATTAATATTGAAGATATGCCTGTAACAACAGACACTAATGCAATATTAAGCTATAATCTAAATGATTGTATAGCAACAAAGAGATTGTACCAGCTATGCAAACCTCAAATAGAGTTAAGAAAAGAGTTAACTGTTAGTTATGGTATAGATTTTATGAACTCATCTGATTCCAGTATAGGTTCTGAGTTATTATTAGAGTTATTTTGTAAGTTTACAGATAGTAATAAGAGAAGTATTAGTAAGTTAAGAACTCCAAGACATCGTATAGATATAAAAGACATCATATTTCCATACATTGCATTTGAATGCAAAGAATTTAACGAAGCATTGAATACATTTAAACAAGGCTATGTAATTCCTGGTAGTGATACACCATTATTTAGTGTTAATTACAATAACATTAAATATACATTTGCTGCTGGTGGTATTCATGGTTCAATGTTAAATACTACAATCAAATCTGATGATGATTATATCATTATGGATTGTGATGTAATATCAATGTATCCTAGAATAATGATAGAAAACATTTTATATCCTGAACATCTTGATGAATCTTTTATCAATATACTACGAGATAACATTGTGAATGTTAGAGTATTAGAGAAAAAGAAACCAAAGAAAGAACAGAATAAAGTTATTGTTGATGGATATAAGTTAGCGGCTAATGCTACTTATGGTAAAACAATGGACCAATATTCGTGGATGTATGACCCACAAGTTACATTTACAGTTACTATCAATGGACAATTAATGTTAGCTATGTTAGTTGAAAGACTTAGTGCTATAAGTACAATCATTCAAGCTAATACAGATGGTGTTACTGTTAAGTTGCATAGAAGTGCAATAGATGAGTATTACAAGATATGTAAAGAATGGGAATCAATAACTAAGTTAGAATTAGAGTATGTAGAATACAAATCTTTCTTTATTAGAGATGTCAATAACTATATATCAGTAACTACTAACAATGAGTATAAGTATAAAGGTACATTTGAATACAAGAATATACCATTACACAAAAACTCATCACAATCTATTGTACCATTAGCAGTAAGTCAGTATCTATTACATGGCATACCAGTAGAACAAACAATTACTAATCATACAGATATACATGATTTCTGTATTGGTGTAAGAGCTAAATCTAATTCATGGTATGAGTTAAAAGGAGTTAAGTCAAGATATATACATGAGAGAAAGTTATCAAAGACTGTAAGATTCTTTATATCTACTAATGGTAGTGTAATGATGAAACATTATAGTGATGGTAAAGTAGCTCATGTAAATGCTCCACTACGAAGTGGTAATAAGTTTAAGTATAGATTAGTTACTATATTTAATCATTATTATGACAGTGATAATTACAATATTGATTATTCTTATTACATTTACGAAGCTAATAAGTTAATCAATGCAGTACAAATGAGTAAAGAGTTAACACTATTTTAAACAAACAAAAACAAATGACAGAAAAAACAAGGTATGAGTTGAAAGATACTCAAACAACAACTCGCATTATTATTACTACAGACACAGTAGATGATGCCGTACTGCGATTGAAGGAATTGGGTATATCAATAGACCCTCAATTGTTAAAGATTAGTAAATTTGGTAAAAATTAAAAACAATGAAAGAACTAAAAGATTATTTCGTAACTCAAGAACAAGCTGCAAGTCTTAAAGAATTAGGATTTAAAGATAATTGTTTAGCATGTTACACAGAGAATGGTGAATTAGCATTTAGACCATCATTTCATCACACTGAAATAAATGCACCATTAATAGCACAAGCATTAGATTGGTTATTTGCTGAACTAGGTACACTTAGCAGTAGTGTAGATAATGGTATTATTGCATTAAAAGCTATTAGAAAGAAAATCAATGTAACAGTTACTCTAACATTTGAAGTCTATCAATCTAGTAAAACGTATGAAGATGGTGAATATTTAGTTATTCATGAAGATTACAAATATCCAGTATCTGTTAATGTAGCTTATGGTCAAATAGTAGATAGTAATGGAATTTCGTATGATGATGCGTATGTAAAATTCATCTCACCATCATTTGAAGTTATCCATGAATAGACTAGAGAAACTTAATTCTCTACAACAGGAGTTTTTAATGATATGGAAAGAACACAACTATTGTGGTACAATGCTTGTAGCTACAGGATTTGGTAAATCTTTCCTATCATTAAAAGCTATACTGTTATTATTAGAGGATGGTAAAATCAACAAAGGAGATACAGTATGGATATTAGCAGAAACTACAGCTCGTAAACATACTTACTGGACTGATGAACTACCTAAGTTCAAAGAGATTACAGGAAGTGATATCTTATCACTGGTTGATTTTCAGTTTCATTGCTATCAATCAAAACCTAAAGGAACACCTAAATTCATTATCTATGATGAAGTAGAAGAATGTATATCAGATAAATATCAAGAAGTGTTAAAGATAGACTGCTATAAGTTAGGATTATCAGCTACAGTTCCTGAAGTATTATCTGTATATCGTAATAGGATTCCTGAAGGTTTAATGAATAAGATTAAACAAGCAGATAAGTTTACTAGAGATAAGATAATTACAGACTTTATTAACAAGGGACAATTACTAGAGATATACTGTCCTATTATTGTAGAATATGATATAGACCAAGGAATAGCTGATAATATATTATCACCTTATGAAACTTGGGTTATAGACCATAGACTAGATAATACGAATAAGTATTTACCTCTATTCAAGAAAACTCCACGATTAGTTACAGAATATGAATACTATAATGTACGTAGTACTATGATTAAGAATCCTAGACATCCTGTTATACTCAAGAAAGCAATGAGTAAACAGTTAGTATCATTATTATATGATTTGCGTAGTAAAAAAGCAGTATCAAGACAGTTATTAGATACAGTTAGAGAATCTACAACTCGAGGAATGGTGTGTAGTGTACAACTAGACCCTATTAGGTCGCTAGTAGATGAAATAGCTGAAGATACTATTAAGTATTATGTAACTCCTAATGGTGGTACTCGAGAATTAATTACTGATACTGATAAAGTTAAAGAGATATTATGTAGTAATAAAAGACTACTGAAAACAGGTGATTATTTGGGTGGTAGCCTCGAAGTTGTTAAACGAAGTGTCGAAGATATCCTAGTTAATCCCCCGCAAATCTTAGGAACATCTAAGAAACTTAAACGAGGGGTTACTATCCCAAATCTTCACCATTTACTTATGTTTTCTTACTATACTAGTTATCATCATCTAATGCAATACATTGGTAGGATAGTTAGATATGAAGAAGGAAAAGTAGGTAAAGTATTTATCTTTAGAACTATGAATACTTACGAGGAAAACTGGTTTGATAAGATGAATAAAATCTATGACAAAAATCTTAATCAGATAGATGAAATAGATTTAAGAATTAAAGGATATATATCATCATCAAATTTTAAGTAATGATTAACCAACAGTTTAATATTTCCGATGTTGATGATAAACTAGTGATGTTGTTACTCTATTGTATAGAGAATAATATTAATCTATTTAAATACTGTGGTATAAGTTCAGAAAAAGAAATTATAGTTACAGATGAATTAGAAATATTACGTATCTTTAAACTCTGGTCTGATAAAAAATTAATATATTTATCTCCAGATGGTACATGGCAACTCAATGTAACTACTATACAAGATAATGTTCCTGATAAAGACTTAATAGCTAGTATCAGAGAATATTGGTCTGCAAAACATATTGGTATAGCTGGTAAATCCTCTAACAATAATGATGTAAGACGTGCATTGGAGTTATTTAATGATAGTACAGTAGTATCATGGAGTGATAAAGAGATTATAACAGCTTGTAAGAAATATGTAGACATGTGTATGGCTACTAATAGATTCTTAAAAGATTGTGATAATTTTATCTATGATAATACTGGTAAATCTATGCTAATGACCATGTTAGAAGATACTACAACCTCTAAAGAAGAATACGATAATGTTATTTAAACAACTAGCGGATAAGATAATCCGAAATCAAAAGTTTATTGGTGATGGTGGTGTAAACTTTCTACCACTATATCCCATATTTCCTAGATTAAAATCATTTCTTCCAGGATTTATTCGTGGAGACCAAGTCTTAATTACAGGTGGTACTGGTGCTGGTAAATCAAGATTAGGATTCTTTATTGCATCTTATCTACTATCGTTGTCACAAACTATTCCTAATATTAAGATTAAAATCTTCTACAATAGCTTAGAAGAACCTGTAGAAAAGTTTAAAGCTATGTTTGTTATCAATTACTTGAGAGAGAAACATAATATTAGACTATCATACTACGAAATAATGGGTTACTGGGATAAACAGTTTCCTACAGAATATCACCCCTACATCATCGAAGCTGCTGATTATTTTACTAATACTATAGAACCATACTTTGAAGTAGTACAAATACCTCATCCTACTGGATTCTATAAATTAGTAAGAGACTTCTTAGTAAAGAATGGTACATATTACTTTAATGGAGTTCCAGCAAATCAAGGAGAAATGTGGGATGAGTATAGAGCTAATGACCCTAATCAATGGGTTATTACTTTCTCAGATCATATTGGTAACTACTTGAATGAATCTGGAAAATCATGGTATGAAACACTAGAACATTTTAGTGCCCAATATACTAGACAGAGATTGGGTCTTAAATGTGGTGTAGTATCATTCTTTGTACAGCAGCAAGTTCCTTCGAAAGAGGCACTTGAAGTAAACATCAAAGGTAAAACAATTATTGACAAACTAAAACCGAGTATAGATGGATTAAACAAGATTAAAACAACCAGTCAAGATGCAACTATTATCTTAGGATTATTCTATCCATTTAAGTGGAGAGACCATATTCCAGCAGCAATGTATTTAGGATATGATTTAAAACTATGGAAGAATAATCTACGTACACTCATACTACTAAAAAGTCGAGAGGGAGTTCTTGATGATTTAGAAATGGCTGTATTGTTTGATGGTAGTCGTAATTACTTTGCACATTTGGATAAAGACGACATGGATAGTAACGAAAAACTTTTAAAACAAGTAACAAATGTTTGACATTGTAGAACCAACAGATGAACAACTAACAAGTTTGTTACTGTATGGCTTACCAAAAACAGGTAAATCTACTATACTCGCTGACTTAACTGTCAAAGAATCTAACTCGTTAGTCATTAGTACTGACCCAAAGGGTTATCATTTCTTAAAAGCTAGAGTAAAGCAAGTAGATGATTACAAAGAATTTAATAAGCTATTGGATGAACTGGCTAATTCTAAACTTAAATACCTTATTATCGATACTGTAACACAGTTAGATATATGGTCAGAGATTGTAGGCACTTATGTGTATATGAAAAGTGTACAAGGTAAATCATTTAATCGTGATGGTAAAGGTAATCCTATACTATATGGTGATGATGGATTTACTAGTGTATATAATCTAGCTAATGGTGCTGGTTATCAATACTCGAGAGAAGTAATGATGGAATGGTTTAGAAAGTTTCAAAAGATAGCAGAACGAGTAATACTTGTAGCTCATGTTAAAGACAAAAGAGTAGAATCTAAACTACAAGATATTGTCGATGTAGCTGATATTAATCTTACAGGTAAAGTTAAATCTATATGGTCATCTGTTGTAGATGGTATTGGATTTGTTTATCGTGATAAGACTGAATGTTATATCAGTTTTGAAGCTAAACAAGATGTTATTGCTGGTTGCAGATTAGCTAGATTATCAAATCAGAATGTTATGATTTCTGATGGTACTACAGTTAACTGGGATAAGATTTATTCAGACATTAAAATTAAATAAGTATGATTACATTTTCTAATTTTACATTAGAGGGAAAAACTAGAGTAAAAGCTGTAACTAAAGAGAAGTATCCTGATACAGCAGTTATTACTAGACTAGCTATTGAGAGTGGACAACGTTCTGCTTCTATTCATTTTAATACTAAAGCTCAAGAGTTAATTGGTGTTGAAATACCTACACAAGTAGTTATTATTGATAACAATGGTACATTTCTTATTGCTGCATTTGACAAAGTTAAAGAAGTAAATCCTGCACTAGCTCAAGCATTTGAAACTAGAAAGATGGTATATCGTTTAGGAATGAATGGTAAAGTATCTTCTAAAGCTATTCATGCAGCATTAAAGAATAATGAGTATCAGTTAGTAGTAGAGAATGAAGCAGAAGGTATCTATAGAATGGAAGTATTAGTTACAGAAGAATCTGATAGAGATGTTTCAACATTATATCCAGAATCAACACAACAAGATGCTCAATCTATTCCAACTAATGTAGTTATAGAAGAACCTATTTTTGAACCAGCTAATAATGTAGAAGCTTATGATGAATTTTGAAGGTAACATGGGGGTAGAAGAGAAGTCCCTATTTACAGGTTTAGCACTATGCAAACCTACATCAGTGAAACTGTCTGATAATGGAGAGTCCTTATGGATTCCATTTAAGTTTCAAGATGGTGATTTCCTAGTTGGTGTAACAGTTAAAGATGAAGTAGTAGTATCAAGTACTGGTAGTCATCTGTATATGTCAACAAAAGGAGATTGGCGTTCATTCTATATCAAGGATGAAGCTACAATGTTTGAAATCAAGAACTCTAATGGTAGAGATTGGTCATTCTTTACTAAAGAGAATGAACCAGTTAAAGCTAGAATTGGTGAGATTGATTGGTATGAATTCTTACGTCAACTATTATCTTATCAGTCTAATCAAGAGACATTCTTGAAAGATATGAAAGCTAATAAGCTAGACTTTGATTCAGTATTAAAAGGTAAATCTGATTTCGCATCATTGATTGACCATGTTAATAACTCCAACTGTCAAATCGTACTACCACTAGTAGTTAGAGAGAAAGCTGATGGTACTCTAGCACAGAGTTCACTATTCAGGTATATCTATCGCTCGGAAGTAAACAATGGTAATCTTATTGTACCACAAAAAGCTATTACTGCATTCCAACGTCAAGTAGAGAATGCTGAGAAAGCTGGTAACAAGATTACTAATAGTTTCTTTAGCATTAAATACCAAGAATACACTCCGTTGCAATCAACAGAAACAACTGACACACCTGATTGGTAAACTTATTCACTAGAAAGCGTTACATTGTGTGACGCTTTCTTTTATAAATTCCAATTATGAAACTCAATGGTATTGTAGCATCTGAAAGTTATGATGTTTACAGCAAAATAGACCAAATGAAAGTATGGCAGTCCTTATTGGGTACAACTGTTACACTAAATACTAGAATGGTTAACACATTAAGACATGATACTAAACCTGGTTGTTGGTTGTATGAACATGATAACATTATATTATTAGCTGATTTTGCTGATTCTCGTTTTCATGGTATAACATGTGTAACTGCTGTAATGATAAAATATCATTGTGATTATACCAGAGCATTAGAAATAATCAAACAAGATTTTAGTTATACAAACCAAAAGTTAAAGTTATCTAATAAGATACTAAACAAAGACTTTAAGTTTCAACTATCATTTAATAAAGGTTCATGGAATCAACACCATAAAGATTATTGGTCACAGTATGGAATATCTAAATCACAATTAGAATTAGAAAACTGTTATGCTGTAAGTTCTTATTCTTTTAATACTCATTCATGTCCAGATTTCTTACAGAAAGTAAAAGTTTATGATGAAACTACAGCCATTGTAGTGGATAATAAGATTAAGATATACAAACCAAATAGTCCTTTTAAATTCCTAAGTAACTTCACTGAGAATACTATCGGTGGTACAAATAAGCTTATAGATACTGTTATTATTACTAAATCAGCTAAAGATTATATGGTACTCGATAACTTAGGTTATAGTGGTAGATTTATACATTCAGAAACTTCAAATCCTGATTTACTACCATTTATGAGATACAATAGAGTTTATGTGTTGATGGATAATGATACTACAGGTCTTAATGCTTGTAAACGATTATCTTCTAACAATCATTTTATAGGTATATCTATTCCTGAAGGATATCCAAAAGATATATCTGATTTCTACAAAACGTATGGTCATACAGAAACAAGACACCTCATACGTCAACTCATACCCAAAAGCAATTCACAATTCCTATTATCCACTACTTGATACTGTAGATTTAACATCTATAAAAGATAGTCTTAGTAGAGTTACATATTATCCTGAAACAAAAAATATATTTAGAGCCTTAAACCACTCCATCTATGATGTTCGAGTGGTTTTTGTATTTCTATCTCCATATCAGAATAATTATGCTAATGGATTAGCTACTTCAAGTATGATTATGACACCAACTCTTTCAGTCATAGAACAGAGTTTACAAGAATACCTTGATGATTACTCATTTAGTCTAAAGAAAGATTTACTACATTGGGAATCACAAGGTATATTGCTATTGAATACAGCATTAACAGTTCCAAAGAATGGTTCTCCAACATCACATGTTAAACTATGGAAACCATTTACTACAGCATTAGTAAAATACTTAGATGATACAGTAAGACCACTATTTGTATTCTTTGGTAATGATGCTCAAAGCTTCTATCCATTAGTACACAATGGTTTATGTACTATTCATCCAGTTGCTAAGAAATATAATCCTGATTTAGAGATTAATACTTCAATATGGAAAGCTGTTGATGCTCATTGTTTATATCAAAATGGTGAAAAAATACAATGGTAACTTTTAAAGAATCCTTTACTGACGATAGTAGAGTAAACAGTAATAATATGATAATAGATGTGGACAAAAGAATGGTTTGTAAATTGTTATTTGATAATAATCGTAACATTTACATAAATAGTTCAAGAATCTATATTTTATCAACAACAACAAATCCTTTTTTATTTACTTTTAAAACAATTTAAACAGATGAAAATCTTAATCACTTCCACATTGTCTAACAATGTAACTATTCACGAATTTAATGGTAAGAAAATCTCTGACTTACGTGAATATCTTAAAGAGAATAACCTCTTTGAAGAAGGTATGGCTATTAATGGTAATACTGATTTAAGTGACCCAAACAATGATGTTCCTGATAACTTAAAGGTTGTTACTGTAACTCCAGCAAAATCTAGTGCTGCTACAATTGATTTTCCAAACATGACTTACAATGATTTGAAGAAAGTTGCTAAAGAGTATAGAGTTGCTGCTGTAGAGAATGATGACGAAACACTACTAGACATTATTCACTCTAAGTACATGAGTGTACCTAAGAATGATTTAATTTTAATGCTTACAAAAGCTTATGACTACTTAAATCCTAATACTCCAACAGCATTAGTTTCAGATGACCAAGTATCTAAGTTGAGTGAAGTAATTAATTTACTAGAAGATAGAGTATTCGAGATTGAATACAGTTTACAGTTGTTGACTGATGTGAATAAGTTGAGATTCTTAAAC
>ENA-OSIY01001854-OSIY01001854.1-marine-metagenome-genome-assembly--contig:-NODE-1854-length-11179-cov-6.170059_pt1 | contig 11179 bp, 9 predicted proteins | sample MGYA00237884_ERZ534233 | MGnify/ENA primary metagenome ERZ534233 (study PRJEB26412, sample SAMN06343840) | marine metagenome | isolation source: estuarine water | place: USA: Columbia River Estuary... | reverse complement strand
TTTTCAAGCAGAAGACGGCATACGAGATTTCTGCCTGTCTCGTGGGCTCGGAGATGTGTATAAGAGACAGTCTCTAAGCTTCTCAGCCATTTCAATCATATCTTTAGAATGGAGATCAAAATCTAATTGGCATATTTCTTTTACATCTTGCTCGGATAATGGAGCCACAAAGGTAGCGCCTGTTTCAGAATCCGAAAGGAGCAATCTAATACTTTGTGAATATGCAGGGTCTTCATCTGTGCCAACTTCTTCATAATGCTTCGCATCAATTATGCGGCATATTCTTGTATCATATTCATTCTCTTTTAAATTTTCCATATTAAACTCCACAATATAATAATTGTATTTAACTTATTTTTTGAGCATCAATCATCTAGTGATTCTTCAAAAGTCTTACGACAGTTTTGGCATAAAGTCCAACCTTCTATATTCTCAAATTCACAACTTGAGCATTCAGTAAACCAATCAAGAGGGGGTTCTCTTAGTACTTTTATTAATTCAATTAAAGTATAGTTTGGATTCATTTTTTTATAAAATAATAAATTAATTACAGAATTATCATAAGGATATATCAATGTAATATTCTTTAAGGATTTTAATAATGCCAAATTTAAAATTTCATGATTGAATATCAATGAATTATTATCGAAATTGAAATCAGGTTTATGTTCTAAATTTACAGCCTTATTAATAAAATCTGTCCAGTTAGAACTTACTGATAAAGGAAAATCATAAGATTCTTCAAGCGGCTCTCCAGTTAAGCCCTTTTGAAAAGCCTTTAGCTCTTTTCCTTTTTTATTTGCTAAAAATGCTTGATGCCAGTTTTGCCAATTGTTCATAATATAAAATTAAAATCTCCCCACAAGGGGGAGAAGTTTTATCTCGCGTGAATTTCAGGAATTGCAAAAATTCTAATGTTGATGCCCTTAGCTGGTTTTCCACCAATCTCAGCCGTGTAAGTCCATTGGGTACTTACTAATCTGACACTTCTAGAATATTTTTCAATTTCAGAAGCAGCAAGCTGGAACGCGATTGAAGCAATATATAAAGATTTTGCACCAACGCACTGTACATTAACCCAACCATCTTGGTTCTGCCTAAGAACATGCAATATTGATCTAGATAAACCAACGGGATCAGTTGATTTCTTTTCAGAGTTTTCGGAATCCCCACCACGAACTCTGAGCGTAAAGGTATTTTTCTCACTCGAATTATCAAGGTTTAAAGTTCTTGTATTTAAATTGTCAATCCAGTTTTCGTTTGTATCAGTATACTTAGTCATTAAGTTATCCTTCGAGTCCACAAATATTTAACTTTACTCTTAGATCATCCATATGATCTTCAAATTCTTCCATGGTACAATTATACACATCAGGTTGATAAATAATTTTTTTGTTCTTAGAAATTAGAATCAATTCTAAGATCTGCTTTTGGATGTCAGATAAATTAGTGTTCCAAAGTTTAGCTACAGGATCGCTATATTCTACATTATCATAAACATTAATTTCATTATCTCCAGAGTCATCAATAAAATAATTAGATGAAGGCTTGACGTTCATTGTGTCATGTTCAGGAAATGAATCATTAAATTTTTCAAACAAAAGAGGGGAATGCTTTGAAAGTAAATGCTTTCTGAGGGCACTATTTTGAGTTAAGAATAAAATTCTATCTGGATCGCCCATTCCATCAAAAACTGGGTCTGGAACCTGGGGCAGCTTGTGAGACTTGCATAATGGACACTTATATAATTTTTCAATATCATGCCCCATAACTGCTAGTTGTTCCCATAAAAGTTCAGGATGATGATTTAATAAGTGCGTAGAAAGAGTTTGAGTTTGCTTATTACAAATTGGGCAAACTACAGCAATATTTCTGATTCCAGCAGCCTTAAACTTTACAATATTAGTATAGTAATTGTTTAAGTTTGACCAAAAATAATTTTTAAATTCACCAGTTCCATTGTATCTGGATTCTGGTCTTTTGTCTCTAGGCTGCCACTTCATTAAAGCTTTGCAAAACACATAGAGATAATCTTGAGTAAAGTCTTCGCGTGAATCGTAGAAATGCTTATACTTCTTGTACCAAACTTTTACAAAGTCCAAAGGAGGATAAACATCACAAATATCTTGATAAAATTTATTTGCTGATCTATGATCTTCTTGGTTGATCGCATTTTGATAACCAATAATAGCTTCTTCTAATTTAAGCTGTACCTGTTTATTGATTAACTGTTGTTCTTCTTTGGTTTTTCTTATTCTTTTATAACCTGAGTCGTTTACCACAATATGGCTCCATCGATAATTTTAAACAATTAAAATACATTGTTCAACTATATTGTAAGTTAAATTGTGTTAAATAGCAACTATTGACAAAAGAAAAAAGGAGAATTTCTTCTCCTTTTTAATGATCATTTTATCTAGATATATTATCTAAGCTTGAAGGTTTAAAATCTTCTACTGTAAGAGTCAATTCTGTTCTACCCCTGAATTCTTCAAGGGATAATTTACCAACCAAATCAATTTTATCGCCTACATTTGGGGCCATATCGCCCTTTCTCCAGGCCATTGCAGATACAATGTTAGTAGAATGCTTTTTATCGCTCTTAATACGCATTTTGAGGTGCTTACCATCAGCTCCAACTTTGTCTACCTTTTCAACAATAGCATTTCTTACAACAAACATTGGCTCAGGATTCCCAGACCCAAATGGTGCAAGTTTTGTAATGTATCTGAACATGCTTTCATCTAATTGTGAAACAAGAAGCCCAGCATCTATATCATATACTTTGCGCTCTTCAATTTCACCATCAAGAACTTTTTTAGCATACTTGTTTAGCTCTTCCCGTAATTTGTCTAAGTTGTATTCTGGAACCTCAAAGCCTGCTGCAAAAGCGTGGCCTCCACAAACCACAGAACCATCTGATCTACGAGAGAATAGAGGCCATACACCATCTGACTTCAGTGCTTCAAGAATATTAAAATCTCTAACACTTCTACAGGAGCCTTTAGCTTTACCCTCTTCATTAATAGTGCAGGCTAGTGTAGGTCGAGAAAATTGTTCAGCTAATTTTCCAGCAACAAGTCCAATCAAGCCTGGATGCCAGCCTCTAGCTGCAACTACCAATATAAACTGGTCTGTAACATCCCCTACAAGGGCTACAGCTTCCTCTACAGTCTGCTTTTCTTTCTTCTGGCGAGTATCATTAGCTTTGTTCAAAACATCGGCAAAATAAGCCGCTCTAGAGGGCACACGTTCTAAAAGAAGATCTAGAGCAATAGCACTATCACCCATTCTTCCAATCGCATTGATTCTAGGTCCTAGAAAGAATCCAATACTAGTTGTGTTGACAGTTTTAACGCCTGCTACTTTCAATAACTCAGAAACCCCTGGCTTTTCAGCCTTTGTAAGTTGCTGACAACCCAAATGAACTAAAATTCGATTCTCATCAATCATAGGGGCGACGTCAGCGACAGTACCCAGAGCTACATAGTCAAGGAGTTCATCCATGAGTTTTTCGCGTGTAAAACCCATGCGATCACCCAGGGCAAGCATAGTCTTGAAAGCTATACCAACTCCAGCCAAACCACTGAAAGGATATTTAGAATCGTGTCTATTAGGATTAACTACCCCAATAGCTTCTGGGAGTCTGTGATCGTCAGAAGGGTGGTGGTGGTCAGTAATAATAAGATCCACACCATTTTCTTTAGCATAAGAGGCAGCCTCAAAAGCAACAATGCCACAGTCTACAGTCATGAGTATTTTAGCCCCAGCTAAAATTGCCTTATCAACAGTTGCGACTCTTACATCATATCCATCTTGTATTCTATGGGGAACATGATATTCAAAATTAGCTCCAAATAATCTAAGGCTATGAGTGATTACAGACGTTGAAGTCACACCATCAACATCATAGTCTCCATGGATATAAATATATTCTTGATCATGGATTGCCTTCTCCAGGCGATCAACTACAGGAACAATATCGGGAAGGAGCCAAGGATCATGAAGTTTATCGGCACTAAGATCGAAAAAGTCTTCTGCTATCTCTGGTGTGCTGATTCCTCTCTGTATCATAACATTTGCCAAAGGCACAGGTATGACAAGTTTCTCAGCAAGCTCTTGGGCTTCACTAACGGATGTTTTCTTTAATTTCCAAACTGTTTCCAAAGTATTAGTCCTTTCCTATAAACAAACTTCATAAATTTCCTCATCTACATTTTCCCTCATCATAAGTTCAATAGAAGCTAGTATCTTCTTTGACCCATTTTTTAATAGATAAGTATCTGGATCATAGCCCTCAGGTAATGAAATGATTTTTAAATCCATGCCAACTTCTTCTAAAGTTGGAGCCATATGCTCTAACGCTTTTCTGCCAGCTTCATCGCCGTCTAAAAGGGCAACAGCAGTATGGCAGTATCTTGCTAATTTGGCAGCATGCCAATCGGTTAATCTAGTCCCACATAGAGCAACATTGTTCATCAGCCCAAATGAATTCAAAGTCAAACTATCAAAGTAACCCTCAACTAGAAATACATAATTTTTTTCACGCATCATTTGCTTGGCTAAATATAAATTAAATAAATGAAATTTCTTAGGAAAACTTTCATTTATCCACTTTCCACGCTTCCATTGATCTATTCTAGCTTGGGCTTCAGAAGGGGAGTTAGGATACATATTCCAGAAAGCCAATTCAACATTCTGCTCTAATTGATCAAATTTTCTACCAGCAAAAGCAATAATTTTGCCATACGCATCTCTGATAGGTAAAGTTATTCTACCCTTCATAAGTGGTGATAAAATGAGCTGTTTGTTTTGATAGTGATTGTAATAAGGTGGACAAAAACCAATACCTGCCTTGTCGACAATTTCTTGGCTTATACCTCTATCCTCTAGGTATTGCATTGCTTCAGCAAAGCTTATTAAATTATTATTTAATTGTGTGCAAACTGCGTTCTTTAATTCTTGGTTGTCATAATTTGCATCAGTCATAATATTAATTATTGCTCCATTAACAAAATAAAAGACCGATTAAGTAATTAATCGGTCTAATTTTATTTAATCTTCGAAATCTGGAATTTCAGGTTCTGGTCCACCATAAAATTCACCATCTATTAAACTTGAATCAATATTTTTAAGGACATCATCAGAAGTATCGTCTTCTTCTGTCTTCTTTCCTTCTTTAATTGCTTCAATTACAGCTTTGATCTGAACATCAGAAAGCTTAATTCTTCCACAAATATATTGGAATCCAGTTGTTGATATATCACCACGAGTAAGCACTGATGGAGCTGGAGAATCTATGAGTAATTTTACAAACTCATATTCATCCTTGGTCTGGCCAAATATTTCACCAGTTGTAGGGTCAATATATTTGTAAACTTTTCGCAAGCATGTAACCGCACCCTTTTCTTTAAGGGCTGGATGATTGAGCACTCTATGCAAGAAATCTTTAACGGGATTGCCTTCAAACTTCCCAAAATAAATTGGAAATTCAGCTATTGAATCAGGAGCAGACTGCCGAGTCTTTTTGAGAAGACATTTACTTCGTCCACCAATGCGTTCACCACCATCACCAATAATTTCAGCAGAGGCACCCTTCATCTTAGTGAACCAAAGTCTCATGCTTGAGAAGTATCCAATTGCTTCTCCTCCAGTAGACTTGAGTACAAATTCCTGTTGCATGCCACGCTTTTCAGTGCTATACCGCAATTGGTTAATAAGGATTACAATAGTTCCTGTACGTCCGCAAATTTCAGTAAGCTTTGAAACAAATCTCGAACAGAACTTAGCATGAGCACCAAGTTTATCAGCATCAGACAAATCCTTTTCGTGGTTTGCCATAGGAATCATAGCTGTTATGGAGTCTACAACAATCATGCCATATTCACCTGAATCTGCTGCTGCCCAAATCCACTTGCCCCAGTTTTCAGCAGCTCCAAGATTTTCGTAAGTTTCAAAATTATCAGCATTACGAGTATCTACACCAATGGCTTGAGCTCTTTCGTCAGAATATGAATATTCAACGTTCATGACTGCAACGCGCAGTCCCATTGCCTGGGCTTGCGCCGCCATTTTTAGTGCAGTATATGACTTACCAGATGAGTTCTCTCCAGCAAATTCTGCAACTGTACCTTCTTTAATGCCACCATAGGGTCCCATTAAAGAGTCTATTTCAACGATTCCAGTAGGAATGTAGAGCTTGTAGCTATCATCAAGATCTTGTCCTACATTTACGCCCTCAGGATTGAGCTTAAATGCCGAAAGTCTTGCTTGAATTTGCTTGCGTCGAGCAGCTGCTCTGTCTTCAGGACTGAGAACTGATTCTGCTACTTCCTTCTTTACATCTTTCTTTTTAGCTGTCATATTATTTTCCTTTTAAATAAATAAAAGGCTCCTGAAATTCAGGAGCCAAGTATATTAGCCCAAGATATCTAAGTCGTCTTCACTGATTCCACCCATATCAAAGGTGTCCTCTTCTACTTCAACAACTTGCTTCACTACAGCTGGCTTCTTCTTTACAGTTACTGTAGTTGGCTCTTCATCGCTGATTGAAAGATCTTCAGTACTTGTATTCTGCTGAAGTGACTTTACAAGAGTTGGCTTGTAAATCTTTTGAAATTGATATCCATAATTAAACCAATCTGGATAATTGCGTAGGTCAGGATCATCAGCATACATCTGCTTAGTTTCTTCTTCAGATGGCTTGCCAATAACAACAAGCATATCAATATCAGTTTGAGAAATGACATCAGCCTTATTTACAACAGAAATAGTATAATCTGGATTATTTGGCTGCTTAGGATTAAAATCGGCTTTAATAATTACATTATGAGCCTTTTCACCACCAAGGAAAGTACATGCTGCATCTGGATCACCGGCTTCTAGGCCAGAATTCTCATTCTGAAGCTCATTCTCTTCTTCCTTCTTGAGGATGCCATCAATGAAGAGCATCTTGCCCTTTTGAAGAATAGCTACTTCACTTTTGAATTGAACCTTGCCATTCTCATCACGGTAAGGAGTGCGAAGCAAAACGTTCTGTGCAAACTTCTGTGTTACACGATAACCAGCTGCACACCAAGAGCAAGCACCATAGTTTGGGTGATTCTCAGTACAGATGCGGGTGAACTTCTTCTTCTCATAATTCTCGTCATCATGGAAGCCGGTCTCAACCCATTCATTTTTCTTAGTAGCTGGATTCAGCTTCTGAACATAACCAGTATGCTCTCGGTATGCGAATGGGAAACCAATCAAACGCAGAGTAACCTGCTTTGTAGGATTGTTCTTGTCAACCTTGAGATCTACCCAATTAAAACCAATACCAGTTCCACCACCGGAACTGTCTCTTGCAGCTTGCTGCAACTTTTCACGAGTATAACGTGCGCCCATTCTAAATATTCTCCTTGAGTCTTTAGTAATTTTGCCAATTTGGCTTTTGATGACTCTTGTGCGTTTCGCACAATATAATTATGTATTTAACTGCTCTAAAAAAGCACAGAGGTGGAAAAATTAATTTCCGCCTCTGCTCCTCACTCTTAATTTTAATGCTGGTTTATGATCTGGCTTATAAAAATCATCTATAGGATCTTCATTTGCAGGCTGATCTGACGACATCATAGACTGATAATTCATAGACATGCCTTCATCTTCATATCCATGATTTACCCTAACAAGATTGTCTATATGTTTGAGATTAGCTGACAGATTCATAAACATTGAGTCTAAAGCTCTACCTGTTTCTGTCAAATAAGACAGAAGACCCTCGGCATACAGCGCTTCAAGCTCAAATGGCCTTACTCTATATCCTGCATGAGCGTTTCTTTCAGATGCAGTACCAGTATAGAGTGCATGTGCCGTCTCTTTCAACGATTTTTGAGCTGCTGCAGATATTTTATAGTATCTGCTTACTATGCCAATTAATTCTCCAAGTCTAACTCTATAAGCATTTAATTTGGCATAGACTTTTACAATTTGTACTCTGTCAAAACACTCTTTAGTTGGTGTTGTGAAGTCCCAGTGCGACACTTCGTCATATATTTCAAACTCATTAGGCCATTCACATAAATTTAATTGTTGCTCAAACATAAGAACGTCAAGGTCAAATGATTCATTTGTTATGCCTGATTTTCTTTGTTTGATTTGTGCTGATAAATTGATTGGTTTATTCAATGAAAAACCTGGCTCTTTTTTAGCAGAAAGAGCCTCTTGTTCAGTGTATTCTAGCATTTCCTCTATGCTAATTTCTACAAATTCAGTATCTTGCATTATTTCCTCATAATAGGTCGTCTGGGAATAAATCTAAAGATGACTTTATTCTAATCTTCTTAGGCTCGCGGGTTTTCTTTTGGCTTTTGATATCCGTAAATCCCTGGAACTCATCGTCGTTCTTCATCATTTGCTCAAGTGGAGATATCACTGTATATTTCTGTTTTGCCAAACGATTTGCTTCCTTTTCTTGTTGAGATCTACGATTAATTGTTTCATCCCATAGCTCCATTATCTGATCTACAGACTTACTTCTGACCTCACTGAAACAGTCTAACGCATTTGCTTGTGACAAGGATTCGATTAATCCTCGATTTGGACGAGCTCTAGACGCTAGATCCATTAAATTGTCATAAGGCTGATTATCCATAATAGATTTTGCGCTTTCGCCAACACCCTTAACAGAGTTGAGTGGCAAAAGGATATCACCTCTTTTATTTACAGTGACATAAAGACCTGATTCATTTACGTTTGGAGACACAACACGAATACCTTCGTTCTGGCACTCCCTACGGTAAACAGCCATCTTGTCTTCGTCATCGCGGTCACACTGCATACATGCGGCAAGCCATTCTGAGGGAAAGTATACACGAAGATAAGCAGTGCTATAAGCCAGAAGAGAATAGGCACAGGCATGGCTTCTATTAAAAGCATATCCTGCGAATCCTTGCAACCGTGCTAGAACTTCATCGATAGCCTTTTCAGGAATATCCTTAGCCATAGCACCCTTCTTGAACTTATTACAAATTTCCAAGAATTCAGCTGGCATTTTTTTAGACACAGCTTTGCGTAATTTGTCAACATCATTATGATTAAATCCTGCCATTTTACGCCCTAGTTCCATTGCTTGTTCCTGATACACAGGAATGCCATATGTGACTCCTAGAACGTCCTTAATCAAAGGATGTGAATACTTGACAGCATTAGGATTCCGCTTTCCTTCAGCATATTGTGGAATAAATTGAAGTGGACCTGGGCGGAAAAGTGCGTTAATGGCGATTAAGTCCTCAATACAGTCAGCCTTTACTTCCTTAAGAGATTTTTTCATACCAGCTGAAGCAAACTGAAAAACACTGTCTGTTTTGCCTTCTGTAAAAAGTCTAAGAACCTTAGCGTCTTCATTACCTTCAAGCAATTGACTGAAATCAGGAATCTTTTCTGATCCATGGCGCTTTTCTATAATGTCAAAGCACAAAGCAATCATTGTAAGAGTGGCCAAGCCAAGTACATCATACTTAGTCAGACCAACATGAACAACATTACTCATGTCATAACCAGAAGCCAAAACACCTTTAGAGTTTTCAAGGGGAGCATGCTCTGCAATGGGCTCTGATGACAAAAGTACTCCAGCAGCATGTACGCCAAAGTTTTGAATAACACCAATCATTTTCTTGGCAATTGTAATTTCTTCAGGCCATTTAGCAGCATATGCGGCAAATTCTGGAGATTCTTCTAAGGCTTCATTGATTGTTATGCCCGGCTTAGAAGGAATAGATTTAGAAATATCCTGTGCTCTATAGTGAGTTTGATCACCATGCTTGGCTTGAAAAGCTGGGCTAACCTTAAGAGAGCCCATGACAGCAGCCTTGGCCTGATAAGTACCCCAGGTCCCAATTTGTGAACACTTATCAGATCCAAATCTATTTCTCATCCAATCAATAACGCGCTCACGTTTTTGCTTGTCAACATCAGTATCTACGTCAGGGAGTTCAGCAATCTTAGAGACAACAAGGTCACCCTCTGGCTTAACATCTGTAATACCTAGAGCCCAAGCAGACCACAATTGAGATTCATTGCTTTTTGTTTTAACACCCTTGTTGGCAACGTCCAAGACATAATTTGAAAGACCTTGGTTTTCTAATACCCAAAGCTCTTTATGGATTTGCGGTGCATATTCAGGATTTTCTTCTGCAACTTTCTCCATCTTCTTCCTTAAATCATTAGCTGCAATATGAATATCTGTTGAAGTACCATTCTGCTTCCAAGCATCAACTGGATACTCAGAAATGTCTACTTTATATTGCTGCCCACGACCAGGATTCAAAAAGCGTTCAAACATGAGATTCCAGCGCAAAGGGTCAACTGAACAAACTTGAAGACAATAGTTTACAAGAGAGCCAACACCAGATCCACGAATACCATAAAGAATCTTTTCGTTCTTCATGAAATATGCCATTTCGCGCTCAATGAGGAAGTAGTCAACCACGCCCATATAACAAATGGTATCTATTTCATAACGCAAACGATCTATGTAATGCTTCTTAGATGCATGCCCCAGAAGTGACAACCCATCGAATGCCAAATATGCCAAGTAAGACTCATTAGGCTTATGATAAGGGTAATACTTAGCCTTGAAACGATTGTAACGATCATCATTCTCTGGAATAGAAACCTTAGGTAAGAGGTGTGGTACACCAAGCTTTAAGAAGTCTTCGACAGATTCACTAAGTGCAACAGTATTTGATAAAGCTTCGGGTATCTTTGAACCAAAAATTTTATACATTTCATCATATGACTTAAGATGAAAGTTTTTTGTCTGGTAGGCTTGAAATTTACCACTTACGGCATTATCTTTATCTTGGTCGCGCATGCTAATATGAAGCTTATGAACCTTCCAGTCTTCTTGCTCAAGGTAATGCACATCATTAGCGCATACCATTGGCAAATCAAGCTTCTTAGCAATGTCATACAATCCAGGGATTAATATAGACTTTTGTTCTTCAATCCCATGATAATGCATCTCTATATAATAGCGACCAGGGTAATGTTCCTTGAACCATTCAGCCGTTTTCAAGGCCTGTTCTTTTTGGCCCTTCAACAGATATTGTGAAACTTCACTGCCCATACATCCAGACATTGCAATCACGCCTTCTGAATGACGGTTCAAAACATCATGATCAATAGTTGGCTCATAATA
>ENA-OSIY01001853-OSIY01001853.1-marine-metagenome-genome-assembly--contig:-NODE-1853-length-11181-cov-9.052774_pt1 | contig 11181 bp, 10 predicted proteins | sample MGYA00237884_ERZ534233 | MGnify/ENA primary metagenome ERZ534233 (study PRJEB26412, sample SAMN06343840) | marine metagenome | isolation source: estuarine water | place: USA: Columbia River Estuary... | reverse complement strand
TTTGAAGAAATTATACCAAGACTTGTTAATGCGGAAAAAGAAAAACAAATTGGTGTTGGATATAATATTTCAGTTGGCGGGGGTACTCAAGGACTTCACGACAACTTAACATTCTCTGCGGGATGTCCTACAGAGTTAAGCGGGATAACTTACCAACAAGACCCTGAATGTTTAACAACAGACGATTTAATACATACAGAATACTCAGGACTTACAACTCATATTAAATTAGAGGAGTACTTTGGAGGTAGTATGATTGGTGATGTCAGTGCGTTTAGAATGTACACTGAACCATTAAACGCATCTCAGATTAGACACAACTTTTTATTATTAAAAAACAAATATAACCTATTAGACCCTAACTGTCTTAACTGTAGAATCTTTATACCTAATAACGACTTACTTTATATTTCAGTTCCGTGTAACGATTTAGGATATTTGATGGTACCATGTAATGATTTATTTTCTTCTTTCTATCCATGCCCAACATCAACCCCAACTCAAACTCCAACAAACACAGAAACTCCAACTAATACACCAACAAATACTGCAACAGAAACACCAACTCCAACAAACACTCCTACCGTAACACCAACTGAAACACCTACATCAACACCGACTAACAGTGAGACCCCAACTAATACCCCAACTAATACTGAAACACCTACGGTAACTCCAACAGAAACTCCAACACAAACGGTAACACCAACTACAACCGCAACTGTCGGACTAACACCTACTGCAACTGAAACTCAAACACCAACTCAAACACCAACACCTACCGCCAATAGATATCCTTTTGTTGTTTATTCGGGAATAACATTAGAAGAGTCGTGTGAACAAGTTAACCCTTCAACCATAATTTATGGGGATGAAATTTTATTTGATGAAAATTTAATATTTTATGACACAATTGTAGGACCTAGTGTTGGAAACTTAACAGGATATTTCAATAATTTACAAATTATTGGTTTATTAGATAATGGATTGTCAACTGGTGGATTTGGATTATGTCCAACATTAACTCCAACACCTACCGAAACTCCAACTAATACACCTACGCCAACTAATACAGAGACGCCAACTAGTACTCCTACCAATACAGAAACACCAACAAATACACCAACTGAAACACCAATTATTACTTCAACACCAACAACAACTAACACTCCGACTCCAACTTTACCTGATTTAGATTTCTTACTGTTTGAAGATAATTCAGTTGCAACTGCGGAAAATGATGATAATATTCAAATTGATATTATTCCATCACCTACACCAACCAATACTGTAACTCCTACCAATACTAATACACCAACACCATCTACAACACCAAATAATATTGTATCTTCAGGATTGGTGATTCAACTTGATGCTTATGAGAGTTCAAGTTATTCAGGAGGAACAACTGTTTTTGATATCACAGGTGGATATAACCATACATTAATCGGTGCGACTTATACAGTTCTTAATGGTATAAAATGTTTCGACTGTACCACAGGAAATAATAGAGTTAATTACAACTTAACAGGACCTACATTACCAAATTCAGGATACACATATATTACTTGGGCAAGATTAATATCTAGTACTGCTGGGTTTAGAACATTACTCTACACGAGTGGACCTCCTAAAATCACACCAATTACTATTCCTAACGCATCAAACGCATTAGGATATTGGGCAACAGGATTCGTACCTTCAGGGTATGATGTTGCATCTTCAGCTGGTGTTTGGGTTCAGTTTGCCGTAGTTGGAACAAATACATCTCAAACATTCTACATAAATGGTTCACAGGTGGGAAGTACAATCAATGAGGGTGCAGGTGGAACTAGACATTGGGGATGGGGTAATAATGATGTTGTTGCTCAACCTTGGGGACATGTTGCCAACATGTATTTCTATAACAGACAATTAAACCTTACAGAAATAACACAACAATACAATTACTTGGCTCCAAGATTCGTATAAAAATATTTATAAAATAAAAAGAAATGGCGAACACAAAAATAAGTCAGTTACCAACATTTACAGGAGACACCACGGGTGTTTATCTTGTTATGGATAATAGTGGTCTAACTGAAACTTTCAAAGTTTTAAAAGAAACATTAATAGGTTCTTCAGGAACTTCAGGAACTAGCGGAACATCAGGAACAAGTGGAACTTCAGCCACGAGCGGAACTTCAGGAATTTCAGGTTTATCTGGTGATACAGGTAGTTGGACGGTGACACCAGGAACTAATAACTACAGTTTTACAGTTGCTGACAGAAACACATATAACTTATGGGTTCAGGGAAATATACCAAATGGTATAATAGTTTATAATGCTACAGTAAGTATAAGTAATCTTAATGTACCCGTAATCGGTGTTCAGTATGCATGGAATTATACTGGTGGGGGTAGTCCAATATTGTTTACAAGTATACCTGTACAGATTATAGGAACCGCAGGTGCAATATCCACAGCGTCACCAGCAGTAGGTACAACAACTAATACATTTGTATTCGGTATTCAAAACAATACAGACTCAAATGTTACTGTTGATTATGGGTATTTGAAAATAAGTTAAAATGTATACAACCGACTGTAACTACTTTAGGATAACGAATTATAATAATACTCAAGAAGGATATTATAAGTGGACAGGATGTACTGACATTGTTAGTGTTAATACGATTAATCCATTAGAAACCGAATATGTTTGTGCAAAAGACGTATCCGTTGAAAGTTACAGTGCACCTTTAGATATCGTGTTCGTTGGGTTATGTCCATCAACAACTCCAACGCCAACTATTACTTCAACTCCAACACAAACCTCAGTAACTCCAACACCTACTTCTACATCACCAACGCCAAGTCCTACCGCTACTCCAACAATGACTCCAACCACAGTTTATATGTATAACCTACGAACAGGTGGATGGTATCAGAATGTTTGTCAGTCTGTTAGTATGATTGCAAACCCTAAAAACGTACAAATTTTTACATCAAAACCTTTCACGTCTTTAGAACCAGGTGATTATGTGTACGGTAACCAATCATTAACAATACCTCCAATAGGTGCTGATTTTACAATATCAAACGGTAATAGATTCATTCAACTTAGTGGTAATCAAATTATTAATGTTGGGTTATGTTAAAGGATAAAATAAAAGTTTTGAGTATTTATTAACATGGCAGATTGTGGTGTATATATTTCAAGTGTAAGTTTAAGCGGGTTAACTACCGAAGTTACGTTTTTTCCTCAAACGGGAGGGACTTCCGTTGACTTAGGTAATCAAATTTTTCCGTTTAGTTATGTTGCGGATTATTATTACGGAACATATAATTGTTACGTTCCAACATATGCTTATTCGTATACTGTTGTGGTACCAGCACCGAGTCCTACACCAACAACCACATCAACTCCAACACCTACACCAACCGCTCCAACACCTACGCCAACAGAAACTCCAACTAATACTCCAACAGAAACATCAACTCAAACACCAAGTCCAACACCTACAAATACGGAAACTCCAACTAATACTCCAACACCTACAAATACGGAAACTCCAACTAATACTCCAACTCCAACCAATACGGAAACTCCAACTAACACTCCAACACCAACCAATACGGAAACTCCAACTGAGACTCCAACTAACACTCCATCACCAACTCAAACGATGACACCGACAAATACAAGATTTGCGTTTGCAGTATTTTCAGGGGTTACGCTAATAGATGCTTGTGAACAAATTAACATTCCAACCACTCTTTATGGTGATAATAGTCAATTTGATGACAACATAATATTCTATAATGAATTTGTAGGACCTGTAACAATTGATATGGCAGGGTTCTATAATTACGAACAAGTTTTTGTGGAATTAGATTCAGAAGGTAATGCAGGTGCGTTTGGAATTTGCGGTTCACCAACACCTACTCCAACAAATACGGAAACTCCAACACCTACTCCAACAAATACGGAAACTCCAACACCAACCCCAACCACCACATAACAACCGATAATAAATTAAAAATAAAAATCAATTTAGAAAATTAGGATAAATCGTAGTATTTATTTAGTAAATAACATTCAAGATGGCATGTAGCAAATATACTCTAACAAATACGGGTTCCACGATTGTGAACTTTAATTACAGACGATGTGATGATTCTCTATGGGAATATCAAGTTGAATTAAATCCAGGTCAAACAAAAAACATTTGGTTACTTAACGGAACGTTTACGATTGCTCCTGTTTATACCACTATGATTTCTCTAATTAATCAAGGAGCATTCCCTCCAATTAGTGAGACTGCAACGCCAACGCCTACACCAAGTGTTACACCAAGTAATACTCCAACAGGAACTGCTGCGGTGACACCGACACCAACTAATACAGGAACTCCAACAGGAACTCCAACGAATACTCCAACAGGTACTTCAGAGTCTACTCCAACTCCAACTCCAACAAACACTGAAACTCCAACGAATACTCCAACAGGTACTTCGGCGGTTACTTCAACACCAACACCAACAAGTACGGAAACACCAACTCCAACTAATACATCTACAGTAACACCAACTAATACTCAAACTCCAACTCCAACTGACCCACAACCAACAAGATACGAATTCTCAGTTAACCATAGCGAGACTTCTTCTGAGGAAGCTTGTTATACTACTAATAACGCAACAATATTCGGTAACGCAGCAACTTTCCAAGAAACAGTTGATGAATATAATTTCTTCTGGGCTTGTCCAACAGGAACTTGTCCTGAGGTAGATTTGGCAGGATGGTATATTAATGATGGTGATGTTTATGAATTAGACAGTGAAGGTAATGTATTAGGAATTGCTCCATGTGGAGTAACTCCAACACCAACAGTAACTCCTTCAGTAACACCAACTAACACTCCAACACCAACACAAACAATAGGATACTACCAATATAGTTTAGGTACAGGAGCAACATCTACAGATGCTTGTACAGACTTCAGTGTAGCACCTAATACAATCTACGGAACTGTCGCGGGTGGTGAAGGTCCAAATGTTAATGAATCACTATACTTCAACACAGGATTAACTGTCCCTGTAATTGATGGATACTATTCTAACGGATTTAGATGGTATCAAGTAACAGGTGGTTCAGGATTAATTACCGCAAGTAACCTTTGTTAACTAAATTAAAAAAAATAATATAACTAAAACCCTTCACCTTCGTGAAGGGTTTTTTATTTTTAGGATAAAATATACTGTAAATGAAAATTTTTGTACAAATTGCGTCTTATAGAGACCCACAACTAGTTCCAACCATAAAAGATATGTTAGCAAACGCTAAGAAACCAAAGAACTTGGTATTCTCAATTGCCAGACAATTCGCAGAAGAAGATGGATTCGATAACTTAGACGAATTCAGAAACGATAAGAGATTTAAAATATTAGATATACCATATGAAGAGGCTAAGGGTGTATGTTGGGCGAGAAACCTGACACAACAACTTTATGACGGAGAGACTTATACTCTTCAAATTGACTCTCACATGAGATTTGTTAAAGATTGGGATGATATCCTAATCAAGATGATTAAGGGTCTACAAAAGGATGGGTACAAGAAGCCTCTACTTACGGGTTATGTACCATCCTTCGACCCTGAAAACGACCCAGCGGGAAGAGCAACAGACGCTTGGAGAATGGTATTCGATAGATTCATTCCTGAAGGAGCGGTATTTTTCTTACCTGAAACAATTCCAGGTTGGAGAGAAATGAAAAAACCTGTTACCGCAAGATTCTACTCAGCTCACTTCTGTTTCACATTAGGAGAGTTTTCAAAAGAAGTTCAACACAACCCCGAATACTATTTCCACGGAGAAGAAATTTCAATCGCCGCAAGAGCTTACACATGGGGTTACGATTTATTTCACACACACATTCCTGTAGTTTACCACGAGTATACTCGTAAAGGTAGAACTAAACAATGGGATGATGATAAGACTTGGGGAGATAAAAACAAACACTCTCATTTGACGAATAGAAAACTATTTGGAATGGATGGTGAGAAACAAGAAGGTCATGACGGTCCTTACGGATTTGGTACCGTTAGAACATTAAAAGATTATGAAAAGTATTCAGGTCTTTTATTTGAAAAACGAGCAATCGACAAGTACACCTTGGATAAGAACTATCCACCAAACCCTTATAATTTTGAAACAGAACAAGAATGGAAAGATAGTTTCTGTATGGTCTTCAAACACTGTATTGATATTGGATATTCTCAAGTTCCTGAAACAGATTATGATTTTTGGGTTGTTGCTTTCCACAACGATAAAGATGAGACTCTATACAGAAAAGATGCCGACAAGAATGAGATTGCAGGTTTCATGAGAGACCCCGACAAGTATTGTAAAGTGTGGAGAGATTTCCAAACAGATGAAATGCCTTCTTACTGGGTAGTATGGCCTCACTCAGAATCTAAAGGATGGTGTGATAGAATAACAGGTCGATTAACTCACAATCACGTTAGTTAATGAAGTTTAACGAAATTCCCAAGTTTGTAATTAATTTGGATAGAAGACCCGATAGAATGGAGTCGATTACTAAAGAGATGGAATACCTCGGATGGGAATTCGAAAGGTTCTCAGCAATCGACACCAATTCTTATATGGGGATTACCAAATCAACTCTCGAAATCATTAAGATTGCGAAAGAAAGAAATTACCCTCGAGTAATGATTATTGAGGACGACTGTGGGGTTATGCCGTACGCTAAAGACTTACTACAAAAGATAGAAGATTCATGTCCTAACTTAGAATTCGCTATGATGAATTTAGGTCCGACTCAAAATAGACCAATAAACATCAGTGAGAATTGTGAACTATTGTTAGACATGACTAACCTACCTGACGCTCCCGAAGAGGCGAGAGGTATATTTGGTGCGAATATGGTTATTTACGACCAATCAATCTACGATACAATGTTTGATATTTCGTTAACCGCATATACAAGTAGTGGAGAATATTATCATGCGTTAGACGATTATACTTTTAAATTTATAGTTCAAAAATATCAAAGTTATTGTCCTATAATTCCAATTGCCCCTCAGAAAACAAGTTATTCAAATATTTCTGAAGGAGTATATAATAACTGGTATATGCAAACATACAATTGGAATAGGTGGTGTCCTACCAAAATTCCAAATGAATTCATGGACCAGTATAAAGTTCAAGAGGTTAAAGACCGAAATGAACACAAAGAATTTTATTATGTCAGTTAAATTTATAACGTCAATATATAGTGACTTATATGGTACCGAATTTGGTGGAAGACCAAATAGAGGAGGTCACTATAGATACAGCTTGTTATCCTTATTAAAGATGACAGATGCCGATTTTTTATGTTACACCTCAGACAGAGAATTACCTTCACTTGAAGAGTTTTTTTATATCGAACATTCAATATCCAAAGAGAAACTTAAATTTCAAGTGTTTGACATTGGTAACACCAAGTTTAAAGATTTGATTAACCAATATAAAAATATTGAAGAGACGAAGAACGGTGATAGATGTGTGGAGGTTCAATACAGTAAATTTCATTGGTGGTGGAACGAAGATAAGTCCTACGACTATTATTATTGGATTGATGCTGGATTATCTCACTGCGGATTAATTCCTTTGAAATATCTTACAAGTGAACACATCCAACAAAGATATTACGAAAGTAACTTATTCAATAACGAGTTCCTAAAAAATGTTATTGAAGATACTCAAGATAAGTTCCTTATTTTAGGTAAGGAGAATGACCGAAACTATTGGTCGGGTACTGTGGATAGAAAATGGTATAAAGAATACGACAGAAGTATCCATGTAATTGGTGGTATGTTTGGTGGACACAGAGATAAGTGGGATGAAATAGTTGGATTGTTTGAAGATTATATACAAAAAATTATATCTGAAGACAAAGGTATTCCTCACGAAGAACATGTTATGACGTTAATGTATTTTAATCATTTAGATTTATTTGTGAGAAAACATTTCGATATTTGGTGGTGTAGAGACAACGCTCCTAAAGGAGTATCAAACGAACTTTTTGAACAGAACAAAAGTTTCTATAAAATTTTAGAAGAATTCAACAGAATATATGAGTAATATAACTTTAGTAACAGGTATATGGGACATTGGTAGAGGAGAACTTACCGAAGGTTGGTCAAGACCGTACCAACATTATTTAGATAAATTTGAGAAACTATTAGAGGTTGAGGAAAACCTTATAATATTCGGTGACGAAGAGTTAAGAGAATTTGTTTTCAAAAAAAGAAAACCCGAGAACACTCAATTTATTGTTAGACCATTATCATGGTTTACCAACTCAGAGTTTTTTCCAATGATTCAAAAAATTAGAACAAACCCTAACTGGTATAACCAAGTTGGTTGGTTAAAGGAATCAACACAGGCTCGTTTAGAGAACTATAATCCTTTAGTAATGTCTAAGGTGTTCTTACTACATGATGCCAAAATTATGGACCAATTCGATTCAGAATATATGTTTTGGATTGATGGTGGACTAACAAACACAGTACACCCTGGATACTTCACACATGATAAAGTGTTGGATAAGTTATCAAAATACGTATCAAAGTTTTCATTTATTAGTTTTCCTTACGGAGCTGAGAATGAAATTCATGGATTTGAATATAACAAACTAAATTCTATTGCGGGTGCGAAGGTAACTAAAGTTGCTCGTGGAGGGTTTTTTGGTGGTCCTAAACACACCATTGGAGATATTAACGGTATCTATTACGGATTATTAAAATCTACATTAGATGAGGGTTATATGGGAACTGAAGAATCAATTTTCAGTATTATGACCTATAAACATTCTGACTTGATTAATTACTTTGAAATTGAATCCAACGGATTAGTTGGAAAGTTTTTTGAGGATTTAAAAAATGATGAACTTAAAGTAAAAAGTGAAAATGCTGGTAAAGAAACTAACTCATTGGATACTAACAAGGTGGGATTATATGTTATTACATTCAATAGTCCTAAACAATTTAGAACTCTTATCGATTCTATGTTGGCTTACGATGGAGATTATATTTTAAAAACTAAAAAGTTTTTATTAGATAATTCATCTGATTTAACAACAACCGAAGAGTATATTAAAATTTGTGAAGAATTCGGATTTGAACATATTAAAAAAGATAACTTAGGTATTTGTGGTGGTAGACAGTGGATTGCCGAACACTTTGATAAGACCGACTTAGATTATTATTTGTTCTTTGAAGATGATATGTTTTTCTTTCCAAATGAAGGAACTGTTTGTCGAAACGGATTCAATAGATATACTCCAAACTTATATACCAAGTCATTAGAGATTATTAAGAAAGAAAATTTTGATTTCTTAAAGATGAATTATTCAGAATTCTATGGAGACAACGGTACTCAATGGTCATGGTATAACGTACCTCAAAGTGTGAGAGAAGAGTTTTGGCCAGGTAAACCAAGGTTGCCTCAAATGGGACTTGACCCTAACGCACCAAAAACTTTATTCAGTGCAGTTTTATCTCACAAAAGTGTACCATACGCTGTTGGTGATGTGTACTATTGTAACTGGCCTCAGATTGTTAGTAGAACAGGTAATAAAAAGATGTTCTTAGATACTACATGGGCACATCCGTTTGAACAAACGTGGATGAGTCATATGTACCAATTAGTTAAAAAGGATGAACTATACCCTGGTTTATTACTTATGACACCTACGGAACACGATAGATTCGAACATTATAACAGAGACCTGCGTAAAGAATCATAACAGTATATTTATTGTTATGGAATTTTATATTAAAAAGAATGCGACTTTACCTGTTTTAAAAATGCAGGTAGTAAAAGACGGGAGGGCAGGTTATTTGCAACTTATGCAAGACTTGGAGGTTTCCACCATCTACTTTACTATGATTGAAGTGGAAACAGGAATTCCTAAAATAGTTTCAGCTCCATGTGAGATTGTTAATCTAATCTTACCTGAAGGTGCCGACCCTGAATATTACATTTATTTCAAGTTTACTGAAAGAGATACTAACACACCTGGAAGATATACAGGACAGTTTTTAATACAAAATGATGAGGGTAATTTAATCCTTCCAATTAGAGAGGAACTTTACATAAACATACAAGATAGTTTCATATCTAAAACCGCTTGTTGTTAATATGAGGTTAACAAATTTACTTTCCCAACTAATATTAGAAGAGGGTGAAAGTACAACACCTGTAACCCACTTTGTTCGCGACGGGTTTTTAATTAATCTCACAGCAACCTACCACCAATCGAGAGAAAGACAAGGTACAAAATCACTTGGAGAGATTGTGGAAATTTACGAAGATAACTTTGTAAATAACCCAAAGTTTTATGAAAGGGTTGGAGTTCCAAATAAGATAATTAAAGATATCTTTATTAACGAATTTGACACAATTAAGAAGGCGATGTCCAAATTAAGTTTAGTAAGACCCAACAACACTATTGTTTTTAGTAAAAGAGTTGGAGAGTCTTTAAACTTACCTCAATACATGGACTTTGTCGAAATAATCATTTTGACGGAAGATTTAAAAAATTATAAAATTATTACTTCAGTGTTTTCTTTAAACGGAAATTATCTTAAAAAGTTCGGAACAAATCAGAATAGCCCAAGAATTTCTTTATAGAACAACCAACCCGATATGAAAGTGTCGGGTTTTTTATTGGTCCGTAGTTTGACTAAGAGTTTTATTTTTTTATATTTATATATGATGAGTAAGGTGAACTTCACAATGTTGTGATTGCCAATAAACCACTCGTAATTTACATATGTTTACAGACCAAGATATTGAATCGTTCCTACACGGAAACGACCCCGAAGAATTTATAGTCGCCATTGAATACGACTATCGCGAGAACTGCGTTTACAAAATCAAAGAAATCCCTGGTAAAGGAAAAGAAATCCGAAAAGACACATTCACACCATTTGCGTGGGTGGGTGACTTACGTGAACTTAACTTCTACGGTGGTTCCAAAGCGGCTCAGAAAGAAGCCATGACCAAACATGGTATTACGATTGATAAGTTAGAAACTCACGGTAATGATAGATTACAAAGAGGTATGACTTTCATGGTTAAATCACTAAAAGGTTACAGAGAACTTATCCAATTCTTTAGAGAAGG